>Ga0079995_1056050_pt1 | contig 26424 bp, 25 predicted proteins | sample FaiFalFF_MnMetaG_2_FD_69198 | JGI IMG/M metagenome (GOLD analysis project Ga0079995, IMG submission 69198) | Freshwater microbial communities from Yellowstone National Park, Wyoming, USA - Fairy Falls C (FF_Mn_C) (SPADES assembly) (version 4) | ecosystem: Environmental > Aquatic > Freshwater >...
ATCCAGAGGTTATGAATGGTCAAGCATGCATAAGGGATACAAGGATAACAGTATCCTTAGTATTAAGGTTATTAGCAAGGCATAGTATGAAAGAGGTATTAGAGATGTATCCAGAGTTAGAGGAAGAGGATATCAAGCAAGCATTAGAGTATGCTTCTTATCTTGCAAGTGAGAAGATGATATTAATTTAGTTGTTTTAGTTATAAAAAATCATTAATTATAAGTAGGATACTCAGGTTTTAAACGATAAAGGTCGGGTAGTCTTATGACTAAAAGATAAAAAATTATAGTTCTCTTTTCTTCATTACTCAAACTAGAAAATTCTGGACATATTTTAGTAACTTTTGTTTTTATTCTTTCTTCAAATATCTGTAGCGTTTTATCAAATGTATAGTTGAGACCATCTTTATTAATACTAAATAATAAGGGTTGAATTTTTATTATAAGATATTCTATATCTTCATATCTAAATTCTCCAGATCTAATATGAGTTAAGCTAGGGTTAGCAAGATGGAATAATGAAACTAGTGTTAAAGGATCAAAGAAGTTATTCTTTCTTAACTCTTTATCTTTTATTATTGCCTTTAAAATTGATAAGATCTCTTTTTTAGAAATAAGTTTATCAAGTATTTTCTTTGCTTTCTTACTAAGTTTTGATTTTTGTGAGCTTAAACATTGTACTGGTTCTTGATGAATAAAATCTTCGGTTATATCAGTTATATTTGTATGATCTTTTAGAATTTTGATAACAGAAATAAATTGTTTAGAATATTGTTCCAAGAAGTACTTAAACGCCTTGATTTCTAACAGTGAGAAAAATGGTAATGGTGATTGATTATGTATTATCTCGCTACAAGCTGACCAATAATTTTTAATTGATATTCTGTATGACTTTTCAAATTCTTCTATAGTAGGTGTCTTTATTATTAATTTTGGTGATTGTTTCTTGAGAATCTCAGAATATATTTCTTCTGGTTTTATATTTTTATTAGACTGTAGAAATTTTTGAATTACTTTAATATACTTAGCTTGTAGTTCTTTTATACTACCACTTCTTTTCATAGCTATTTTATCGTAAAAGAAGAAGATCAACAATAGTTCATCGTAATAATTATTAAAGCTTTTAGCTATATCATTATAAACAATAAGTTTAATAAGATTTTCTAACGCATTTCTTAAGTAGAAGTAACATGATAAAATATCCATATTATCAAAACACTTTTCAATCGCCCAAAAATTAGATTCAAATTGAAAGAACCAAAATTTCATACCTTTTGATTTTATAGCTTCGTGTCTCATAAATTGCTTAAGGGTTGATAAGATCCGTTTGATGTATTCCTCGTCTCGTGTTATTCTTACTAATTTCTTGAACTTCTCTAGTTGATAAGCGGAAGACCTCTCAAAGGCTGGAATTAGATCTACTATTGTAAAATAATTGTTTAAAATTTCATTATAAACTTCTCTAATATTAGAACCATTATTTTGTATTTCAGAAATCAATTGTTGAGCTTTATTTTCCAAATATTTAAAGAAGATAGACCATCTGATCTTAAGCTTTAGTAATAGTTTTGAACTCCATGGAATAGTAGTAGGTGAAAATGTACCTAATAGAGTACCATTAAATTTTGGTAGGTTAGAATTTCTTAACGCTGTTGAAATAATTTGTCGAATTTGGGTCTTTTGAATTTGGGAAGGATTTTGGGACGATACAATCTTATTAACAGTGTCGAACATAAAAATATAATATTCTGCTGGGAAATCTACAAAAATTTTTCTTGGAGATATTCTTAAATTGTATTTTTTAGGAGAAATTATTCGTATAGGATATACTGGATAGATTTTGCTAAATATCATTTGATATTTTTAATTTTAAACTATTTAAATACTTTACTACAGAATTACATCCTCTCTACAATGTCTATATTCTATAGTATCTGTGTATGTTGTGTAGTTCCCTATATTGTTAACATGTTTGTATGTTATGCGTTCTGTCTTTATCTCGTGTATTTCTCATTGTCATTTCAATATCTTGCTATATAATGATGATACCTAAGGAGATTGAAGACTTGTTACATGAATGCAACGTATATGTGAACAAGGATACAGTAGCAGTAATCCAAGTCCTACCAAGGAACAAAGACGTATATGATGTCTACATCTACACAGTTAATGGAGCTACAATAAGTTGCATCCTTAGCAAGCAAGAGAAGTTAGCATTAATAACAGCGGAACCAGTAGTTAATAACCGTTAATACGATTCTCTTATCCTTTATTTTATTTCCTTCTTTCTTTATATTATGATGGTAAGCAATAATAATAACAATAACAATAATGACTACGATAGACTATGGTATCTTAGACAGCGTTACTTTAGGATACATGACATTTTAAGCATGAACGATAACCAGATAAGGAATTCAGTATTAACATATCTTCTCATGAAGGAATTCGGTATAACTAAGGATACAAAAATAGAAGACCTATACAGCATAAAATCAAGGATTGAGCAAGAGAATTCTAGTAAAGCAGTAAAGATGAAAAGGCTAGACATAATCCTTACGCTTATAGCAATCTACAGCAACGATAGGAGAGAACCTTTAGATAGGCTTATGGTTATGAATGAACTTATAGATGAAGGTATCATAGCATACAGCATCTCAAATGGTATATTGAAGGTTGATCTAGAGAAGACCAAAGAGAACGCTAGTAAGAAGAAGGATGAGTTAGAAAAAGAGATAATAGAACTGAAGAAGAAGCAGATGTACTAGTCGCAATGATACTATCCAGTCTATAGTCTATCCTTCTTCTTATTTCTTTATTTAATGATGATGTCAGAAGAAGAGAGAAAGAAGATTGTCGATACAGTCCTAAACTATATCCTAAATGTTACAAACAATAAAGCATCATACAGAGATTACTTCCTTATAGGCAAGGAGATAGAAGGTATGCTTGAGATATTATGCTTGGAACTGCTGACTGAGAAGATGGTCAACGATGTATTACAGACGAAGACGCAAATACCATCATCAAAATCAACAACAAAGGAATCATCATTCGTAATACCAATACTAGCATCATATCATCATCCATCATCAACATCAGAGTCAACACCATCATCTCACACATATATAGGTGAACCTTATGGTTAATCCTAATCTCAAGGTCAAGGATGAAGATAACATCTTCCTCAAAACATGGAACTTATGGTTATAATTACTACCAAAACAACACAAAGGTTATACCGTTAGCATACCGTTCCAGATGCTTAATATGCAAGGAGGAGTTTGATGCTTTTGGTATACTTAATGCTAAGCGTGCTTGCTTGGTTCACATTATACAGAAACATAAAGATGTATGGATAGACCATAGAGGAGAACTTGTAGAAGGATGAATTAATGAAGGATGGATAGCAACAACGGTAATAGTAATAGCAGTCTTTATCCTATGGATTGACTCATGTTAGTAGTAGTAATGATAACAATAATAGTAGCAGTAGTAGTAACCAAAGACCTATCAAAGACATTATCCTAAAGCATCCAGATAAGGTTATCATAGGCTATGATGACTATAGGCATAAGTTCTATACCATTGATGCAAAGGATAGAGTCCATGCTCTAATCCTAGGTGAGACTGGTTCTGGTAAGAGCGAGACCTTAAAGTTATTAATGTATCATAACATCCTACGCAAGGAAGGATTCATGCTTATAGATCCTCATGGCATGCTTGCTAGGGATGTTCTACAGCTGTTAAAGAAGGAGTATACTACAGAGCAAGAATTCAATAGCAAGGTTATATACATAAATCCAGAAATTACGGATTACAGAATAAATCCTTTGCAGATTGAAGATTATAAGAAGAGGCATATCGTACTTATGTCATTCATATCAGCATTGAAGAACCTATATGAGTATGCATGGGGTGATAGGCTAGAGACAATATTAAGGAATGCTATCCATCTATTAATGGAAGCAGATATACCAGTTACTCTTAGCAAGATCGCTAAAGTACTAGCAGACCAAAGGTATAGGGATATGCTTGTTAAATCAGCATTAGATAAGTCAATAGAGTACTTCTGGTTTAATGTTTATCCTAACTATGCTAGAGAGGCATTCACTGCTGTTTATAACAAGTTAGATAAGCTATTAACTATTGCTTCAGTAAGGAAGACATTTGATGTAGAGGAATCAAATATAGATATAAAGGAAGCATTAAGGGAAGGTAAGGTAATAATTGTAGATTTATCAACTGGATTCTCGGATGATATTGTAAAATTTCTAGCAAGTATATTCGTTCACTTGCTATATGTTTATGCTAGAAGCGATATTACATTAGATAGGAAGTACTATCTATACATAGATGAGGCTCACCTTATTGCTACGTTTGCTTTAAGGGAAGTGTTGAATGCATTAAGGAAGTTCAATGTTAGTGTAACCTTAGCAACACAGACAGTAAACATATTTGAGAAGGATGTACAACTAGAGTTACCAGCGTTATGTAGGCTTGTTGTGATGTTCAGGGTAGATATGAACACAGCAAAGCAGTATGCTTACCTATTCAACGTTACTGAGGAGAAGATATACACACTACCATTGCATTACTTCTACTTCTACATGCAAGGTGAGCAAGCAGTTAGAGGGTTAGCAAAGAGCTATGTTGTCGTATAGTAGTATATTGGCGATGTAACCTATCTACCTAGTCGTAATATCGCTAGCGATACAAACCTTAAATACTTCTTCCTTCTTACTTGCTATAAGTATGGTTATGAGCAACAATACTAGCAGTAACTATAGTGAGAATAATGATGAACTTACAACCGTAGAACGAAGGTCACCTACTAAATTAAAGATATAATCAAGATATAAACCTATGCTAACTTTAAAGAGCTCTGTTAACTTAACACTGTCCTCTAGCATACTGTACACGCTTCATTAAGCCCTTAAATTAACAGAGCCATTGGAATACATAGAAAGTTTATTTAATTCTAGATCTAGAAATAAGAAAGGATCAATCTCATGTAGAATATCGCTAGCTAGCGACACAAACATTATATCTTTATATACCCGTATTTGGTATAGTATTGGGAGATAACAGTAAATAAACTAACTAAACTTAAATACTTCTACCTTCTTGCTATAAGCATGGCAGATAGCGATGAGATTAGTAACCTAGAAGCAACAGACTTCCCGCCCATCATTATATATTGGTATGAGTGTGTACAACTACAAGCAGAGGATAGAGTGCATGGAACATAATTCAGAAGGTTACGCATATTTAACTAAAGACAAGACTTTCAGATGAGTATGCACTAAATAAGATCATGATGGATTCTCATTAATGTATCCCAACTAGACTTACTTTAGTTTAGCCTTGATAGTATTAACCAGCTCTGTTAAATTATCCTTTAGTAGTTCAAGGAAATCATAAAACTCCTTATCGTTTGGATCTCTACCAAGTATTCTTCTATGCTGATAATAGAATGAGTTATATACTCTTCCTATTATTATACCTAGCATAATTGCATCATTTATTGATAAATCCTTTATGCTATTGTTAATTATCTTAACAATCTCATTAATCCTATGGGTATCAGATACACTCTCCTTTATCTTTGCATTAATTATTCCTTTTATCCTATCTTCCATATTAATCTATTAGGCTACAAAATAAATATAGTTTAATAACTCTAACTATCTTCTTTGATGCATTAAGGCATTACTAAGGTTAACATTGACTAACTTAGCATAGACATCATACTCTTTACTAGGATCACCTCTAAGCCCATAGGTATATGCTATACAGTTACCCAAGCATCCACAACGCTCACATATTGGCTGTGGCATGTTAGGATCAGCACTGCCCATGCTGCATGGGCTCTTTATCCTACCAAATGCATCAACAGCAACACACATCCAGTTAGGGCATCTTGCACCCCATGGTCTTCTAAATGTATTCAACTGTGGTATTGTATTTAATATGAATGTGTAGTACTCCTTCTTAAGCCTTATAAGCTCATCTATAACCTCATCCCTCTCTTTACCAAATGGTAGCCATAATGGATCGTTCTCACTGAATGGTGTGTAGAACTGGAATACCAAGCCCTCAACAAGGTCTATCCACTCATTAACCATATCTTTAACATACTTGTAGTTTAATGTATTTATGGTCATGTTAACTGTAGTATAGAAGCCTTTTCCTTTCTTACCATATGTACTTGTGAACTCTCTTACATTGTTCTTTATCTTATCGTATGTCTTACCCCTAATCATATCATGCACTTCCCTAGGACCATCAACCGATATTATGTATAGCACTATGCCCTTAAAGAACCTTATAGGCATGGTACCATTTGTAACTACAGTGCATTTACCATACATCTCATTGCTAAAGAGTTCTATAACATCTGGTCTAAGGTAAGGCTCGCCTCCAAGCAAGTATACATGGGTTACATTGAACCTCTTCTTGAATATCTCATCTATCACATGCTTCCATCCCTCAAGGCTTAACTCCTGCATGCTTGAGTTCCTACTCATCCACCAGTAGCAGTGTGAGCAGTGCAGGTTACAGTAGTTTGTTATATCCGCTGAGCCATAGAATGGTGTTCTCTTCCCTAGCATGGATTTTATTGCCTTACCATATATATGCCAATACTGCTTATCGAACAGTAGATTTATAATATTCTTTGCATCATAGGCATTAACCATAATTTTAATTTATATGGTTGGTATTTAAAGTTTATTTTATTATGGTAGGAGGCTTATTTGTAATAATAATGCATTATACTTTATGCTATTGCTTCTTACTGGTATATGCCTAAAGTATGTATGCTAACTTACACACTAATGCATATCTTGATATGCATTATTACTTATGGTATGGCTGCAATAAGCCTAAGCAACAATAACAACAAGACAAGGAAGCATAGGAGAGGTATACTAGGTATAGAGTCTGCAATAGTAATGATAGCATTCGTTGTAGTAGCAGCAGCATTAGCATTTGTTGTATTGAATGCAGGCTTTGGTACTACACAGAAGAGCAAGACAACGATAAGTGAGGGATTAAAGTCAGCAACTGGAGCAGTAGAGGTAGCAGGACTGGTAACTGGTAAGAAGGCAACTTTTACACTGCAAAACGATTCTTCTGTTACAGCACTTGAATACTACAGCATACCAATAAAGCTTGCTAGTGGTGCTAATTCTGTTAATCTACAACCAGAGTTAACTGCAGTGAAGTACTTCAGTAAATCAGTATCATATGATAATATATACAAAGGCGTAGTATTCGCTGCAAGCGGTAATGGAGCCTTCACAAATGTTAATGACGCTATAACAAAAGCAAATACTGATGGCATATGCAACTATACTGCAGCAAGTGGAGCAGTTCCTAGCAAAGCAGATAAGACATGTGCATTCATATGGTTCAGTAATATAGTAGGAACACAAAATAAGATACTTGATGGAGGAGAGGTTGCAGTACTAACTATAGTATTTAAGGCAGTAGATACTGATGATCCTGCAGATAATAAGATAAATGCACATGAGAGACCATTACAGAATGATATGCTTCATGTAGAGCTTATACCATCAAGTGGATCAGTGTTAACAGTAGAGAGAACTGTTCCTGTATTGACTACAGATGTAGTTAACATGGGTTAAGCAGAGTGAATCACAAAACCATAATTGATTATTTTTTATATTTTTATATTCTTTTATTTTTGCAATCTGAAATATTATTAGAATTAAATGAACTTGCTCATCATTAGTAAGTATGCATCATTGATTGTATTTATTTAACATCAATAAACTCTGATACTGATAACCTTCTACGAGTTAGAATGCATGCAAGACATAATAATGTTTGTAATCGTACTTACATACTAAAGCCTATCTATGCTATAGAGTAATCTATTGCATGGCAGGAATGCCTGTAGCAACAAGGAAGCATAGGAGAGGTATACTAGGTATAGAGTCTGCAATAGTAATGATAGCATTCGTCGTAGTAGCAGCAGCATTAGCATTTGTTGTATTGAATGCAGGCTTTGGTACTACACAGAAGAGCAAGACTACTATAAGTGAGGGATTAAGGTCAGCAACTGGAGCAGTAGAGGTAGCAGGGCTTGTACAGGGTAGAGGAAATACTGCTGCTAATCCACCAGTGTTACAGTTCTACTCAATACCAATAAAGTTAGCATCTGGAGCAGGTGAGGTTAATCTGCAGAAGGATTTAACTGCAGTAAGGTACTCCAGTAAATCAGTATCATATGATAATATATACGCAGGTCCAAACAGAGTAAGTGCTTCATTCAGTGATGTATTATCAATGTTAAATAAAGTTAATAAGGCTGATTGCACATTCAGCAATTCGCCTGGAACTCCAATATGGACTGGTAGTGCATATAATGCACCAGATAAGACATGTGCAATAGTATGGTGGAGTAACTCTATACAGGACAATGATATACTTGATGGTGGTGAGGTAGCAGTACTAACAATAGTATTCAAATCAGGTGATCAACCACAGCAGTTAGATGTATTAAAGAGCGAGTTAATAATCTCTGGAGGCTCAGTACTTACAGTTGAGAGGTCAGTACCGGAAATAACAACCACTGTAGTTGACCTAGGCTAAAGAAAAGGAGTGAGAAGGAGATGAACATGAGCAGTAAAATAAAACCCCTTAATTTTTTTGTTATAATAAACAATAAGATAAATTCATCATCAAGGATACTGCTTACTGGTATGCTATTATCATTATTATGGTTCATTATATATTATAATGCTAGAGAGTACTTCTTCCATCCATTGTACTTTGTTATGCCCTCATTGCTTATAATACTAATACTGATTATATTACCTAAACTTGCTTCTAAAGGTAATAATAATGCTAACAATATCTTAGAAGGAATAGATACTAGTAATATGCAGATTGAGCAAGTGCAATTATCATCTCAAGAATCATTACAATCCCAAGAGCAGCCAGTAACAGCAAGCAATAGCAATCAAGTAGCAATAGATGAGTCTTTAATACAGCAATTGATAGATGAGAAGATAAATAGCATTGCATTAGAGTTCAATGAATCAAAGCAGAAGGTTAATGATGCATTAACTACAGTAAATAATATAAAGACAGATATTGAGAACCTAAAGAAGAGTATAAAGGAGCTAACAGAAGCATTTGAGACTACTCTGGTAGACTTTAAGGCATTTCAGGCAGAGATAGCTAATCCATTGAACTTCATGCGTAAATACTTTGATCAATTGGATATAAAGAATCTATCAGATCCAACATTACCATTGCAGCAATCAGATATAAATACATCCAATAACAATGGATACAACAATGGTAATGATGAATATAGCAATGGTAACAGTAATGGCAAAGCATTATCAAAGGATAATGCATTGGATGATATAAAAAATAATCATGATAATGGCAAAGGAAATAATAGTAAGAATAATAATGAGAATAAAGACAGTCCAATCAAAGATATAATAACATTAGCAGAGTCAAATGGAATAACACTATCAAAGCTTATGGAACTAATACTAACAATAGGGGATTTCATGAGGGTATTTGGTAATGAGTATGCAAAGATATTAGATGTACAATGCAAGTTGCTTAACCTAAGCAGGGAGGCTGAGAAGATAGTGTATAGCATAGTTGATATGCTGAGCAAGTCAACATTAACTGCTGAAGAATGTGTAATATCATTGTATAAATTAGCATCTGTTCTAGGATTCAATGATAGCAATGCTGATACTATATATGCAAGGGTAAAGATGAGTGTTAAGAGCGAGCATCATAATGCGAGGAGATTAGATGATGGCAGGAGTTTAAGTTAATAGATGGATGGAAGAATGGAAGGAGTGATAGAGCATGGTTAATGCTGTATTTACAGAGAGCATACTGCTAATAGCATCATTAACCATAGCAGGTATATTTGCTAGCATGATTATAAGCAAGAGTTCAGCAGTACAATCATTGTTTGCTACACAGACACAGGTGCAAAGGGATATAATGCTAACAAACATAAAGATTGTTTATGTTAACGCTAATGCAGATAATAACATAGTTAAGGCATATGTTAAGAATATTGGCATTAATCCTATAGTTAGTTTAGATAGCGTAGATGTATACTTTGGAGAACTTAACTCACTCTCAAAGATACCATATAATACAGCAAGTGCACCAAAGTGGATATACTCAGATAGCAGCAATACATGGAATCCAAAACAGACTAGAGAGTTAGTAATAACATTAGATTATAATCTACAAGCAAATAAGACATACATGCTTAAGGTAGTATTGCATAATGGTATAGCAGATGAGTACATCTTCTCAACATAGATGATCTAGAATGGGGTTCAGCATAGTTATCTCATCAGCAGTAATCTTCATATCATTATTTGCATCTCTAGCAATTATATTATCTATTGTAAGTAGCATTTATAAGACAAACGATGCAATTGTAAACAGCGCAAAGGTAAATAGCCAGATTAATAACACTAGCATAAGGATAAGCAGTATTACATTAGATACAAATGATAGGAAGCATATAACAATAACATTAAACAATGATGGGAAGAGTAAGTTATTCAACTATACATACTTTGATTTAATTGTAACATATGATGCAGATATTAATGGTAATATGACACAGGTTACAGAGCAATTAAGGTATAGTGACTCATCCCTATCATACGGGCAATGGATAATTAGCATACAGAATGATATAGTAGATCCTAAGATATTGAATCCTAATGAAGTAGCAATTATAGATGCTATGCTTAGCAATGACGTTGCATCAAATGGAAGGGTAATTGTTACAATTAGTACAGATAATGGTTCAATAGCAACATTAGCAATACAACTATAAGTAAGGTGATAATGATATGGTTACAATAGTATCAACCACAAATGAAGAGATTGATAGACAGTTAGGAGGAGGTTTACCTTTACCATCTTTAATACTCATAGAGGGAGAGCATGGTAGTGGGAAGAGTGTAGTAGCAGCACTATTCATGTATGGTATGCTTGCTAGCAATATGAGAGTATTAATGATAAGTGAGAATAACATAAAGGAATACATTGATAAGATGAAATCTGTAACATACAACTTCTCAATACCATTCCTTAAGAAGAACCTTGTTATAATGCCCCTCTATGTCTATGGTGCAAAGTGGTCAAAGGAGCATGCAAAATATCTCTTACCAATAATAAGCAAATTCATAAATGCAAATGCTGATAAATTTAATGCTGTTGTAATAGACTCATTATCACTATTAACCATGTATGCTGAGCAAGAGTCTGTACTTGATTTCATAACAAGATGTAAGAACCTTGTTACCAATGGAATAAGTGTATTACTTACTGCACATCCTTCATCAATAGATGTAAGCATAGGCTCCCAGCTTAGAGCAGCAGCAGACTGCTACATAAGACTAAGGTCAGTTAACATAGCTGGTAAAGATGTTAAATCAATGGAGATTGTAAAGCTGTTAGGAGCAAAGGGCAATGTAAATGCACAGTTCAGCTTTGAGGTTAGTAACTCATTTGGTTTAAAGATAGTGCCAATAGCAATGGCAAATACATAGTTCATATTAGCTAGAATGTGATTATTATGCAACTGCAGGTAAGTAATAAGAAACTGCAGGAGATTATAAAAAGGCTACCTTATGTGAAGGAATATCTAGAAAGGTTAGTTAACGATGGTTATGCATTACCAACATTCTATGAGAGACTAGAAGATTCTTTAAAGTTTGTTAAGAAACCAAACGTTCTTTACCCTATAAGTGAGTATGTGCTTATACATGTTAATGCATTAAAAGAGAGTGCTGATGGTTATATGCTTTACAATGTAATAGAACCCCCAGAGCCTCATCCATTGCTCATGCAAGCAGTAAGCAAGATATTTGCTATACATGCTGGAACCATAAAGCCACCAACAGAGTACCAAGAGAAGTTTCTTTTGCTAGATGAGTTCCTAGCAAATACATGCATTAAGGTTAACAGCTACGTTGATTACAGCAAATCATTAACCAAGGATAAGAATAAGGTGTATGTTAACGTTAATGACTTTGAGTACTTGAAGTATCATTTCATAAGGAAGAGGATAGGATTAAGCATACTTGAACCTTTCTTAACGGATCCTTACTTGGAGGACATATCACTTATAGGCAATGGGAATGTTTATGTTGTACACAAGTTGTTTGGTCCATTGAAATCATCTGTATGGTTAAGCAATGATGATATTGAAGAACTTATGATAAATATGGCTGAGCAGATAGGCAAGACCGTATCACATGCAAGACCTGTAGTAGATGCTACACTACCAGAAGGCTCTAGAATAAACATAGTTTTTGGTAAAGATATTAGCAGGAAAGGTACAAATGCTACAATAAGAAGGTTTGCTAGCGTTCCATTATCTATAACCCAAGTTGTAGCATCAAATACTATGGATGCTAGAGAAGCAGCATACCTATGGATGATGATAAATGAGGGAATGAACATATTTGTATGTGGTGAGACAGCAAGTGGGAAGACTACAACTCTAATGGCATCATGTGCATTCATAAACCCAAACTGGAAGATAGTTAGTATTGAGGATACGCCTGAGTTAACTTTACCACAGGCAAACTGGGTAAGCGAGGTTACTAGGGATACAGGGAATCCACAATCAAGTGTAACAATGTTTGACCTACTTAAGGCTGCATTAAGGCAGAGACCAAACTACATACTTGTAGGTGAGATAAGAGGTGCTGAAGGGAATATAGCATTCCAAGCTATGCAGACAGGGCATGGTGTTATGAGCACATTCCATGCAGCAACAGTCTCTAGCCTAATACAAAGGTTAACAAGCGAGCCTATAAATATATCAAAGACCCATGTTGAGAACCTCAATATAGCACTATTCCAGAGTGCTGTGCAAGGTAAGCATGGTAAGACCGTTAGAAGGGTACTTAGTATAAATGAGATAATAGGCTACAACCCAACAACAGATAGCATAATGTACATACCAGTATTCAACTGGGATCCTGGAGAAGATATAGCATTGTATAGAGGTAAAGGCAGTAGTGCATTATTTGCAACAAAACTACTAGTTAGAAGAGGGTTATCAAAGAAGGATGAGTCATTACTTTACGATGAACTTGAGATGCGTGCTAGCATAATAAGGCATTGGATAAGCAACAAGATCTTTAACTACCATGATGTGTATAACCACATAGTCAAGGTTAAGGAGATGGGCTTAGAGAAGTATATGGAGAAGGTAGGTGTTAGATATTGAAGAGCATACCATTATTAAATAAACTTATACAGAAGCAGAGTAGGGTAAGTAAGCAGATGCTTTACTTTGTTGCATTCCTTTACTCAATCTCAACAGGACAAGTATCACCAATAGAACTCTTTAATGCTGCTAGATCATCAAATTATGGACATTACTCAAGGGTAATGGATAATATATATACTCTTGCAATAACATGGAAGTACAATCTAGCAAATGCATGTGAGATGGTTGCTGAGAGGTTACAGAACAAGGATCTTGCATTTAATCAGTTGCTAATTAAACTTGCACAGATAATAAGGCTTGGTGAGAACATGTCACACTTCTTAAAGCAGGAGTTGGAGGTAACAAGGCAATCGTATATAGCAGATTATGAGAAGCAGTTGGAGAGTATTAAACTATTCACAGGTTTATACTCAACTATGATGTCAACCTCAATATTTATGATTGCAGCATCGATAATAATGGGTATATTCTCTGGTTCAGCAGATAACAACATGTTAATAGTAAGTATCTTTGCTGCTCCCTCAGGGTTAGGAGCATTTGTGTATTTAATGTACAAGGGATTCCCTAGGGATGATCTGGTTAATGAGGCTGGGGGTATAACCAAGGGTTATAAGAGGATGCTTTATCCTTGCTTAATATCAAGCATAAGCATAGCCTTGATACTAATATTTACTAATATGCTTGCACCAATGCTAGCCATAGCTGTAGCATCTTTACCATTGATTGCATTAGGCTACTATGCAAGAAAGATAGAGAATAGGGTATTTGCATTGAACTATTGGTATCCTGCATTTGTAAGGTACTTGGGCGATATATATTCTACAATAGGCTCATTAAGGAATGCCTTAAGGACTGCATTGAAGAGTGATTTTGGTCCATTGAATAGATATCTACAAGCATTACTTAATAGGGTTGAGAACAGAGTTAGTACTGAAGATGCATTCGAGCAGTTATCAAATGAGACAGGTAATACAGTTATAACTAACACAAATACTATACTCATAAAGGGTTTGCAGAAGGGTTCTGATATGAACGTAGTTGGTTCTACCCTCTCTAATCTAATAACTACTCTTAATGAACTATACAATAGAAGACTTCAGATATCAAAGGTCTTTGATCTAACATTGCTGTTACTGCATGTTCTCTCATTAGCAACATTAAGTCTGATGAGCACATTAACACAGATATTCTCAAGGTTATTTGCAAGTAAAGAGATTCAATCAATAATACCACTAAGTGTTATAGATCCTTCTCTCTTACATATTCTACTCCCTATTATAGTTGTCTTAATATCTATAATAAATGCATTTGCAAGCAAGATAACTAGAGGAGGATTCTTCAAGACAATATGGTTAAACCTAGGCATGTTTATAATTTTAGGAGCAATAACAATGTATGTTACAGATATATTCATGTCCAAATTAATGGAATTGGTATTAAACTTGAATCCTACAGCAATACTTAGTTAGATATAGATAGCTATATTTGATATTTCATGTGGTTATTTTACTCTTCTGTATATCTTTGTTCTTACATTAATGCACTCTAAATTATTAGAGGTTAATATCGATTCTGATTTTCCAATTATCAGATATCCTCCCACTTTAATTGCATTACATATATTACTAATCAACCTCTCTTTAATGCTATTATCAATGTAGATAAGCATGTTTCTGCAGAAGATAAAGTCATACATATTCTTAAAATAAGTATCTATCTTTGTAACATCCTTAACCTCAAATCTTACCATATCCTTAATCTCTCTTTTAATATAGTAATTCTTGCCATCTGTATCAAAATATGTATTTAACATATGTGAAGGAACATTCCTAATTGATTTAAGACTATAACAGCCTTGCATTGCATAATTTATCGCATTCCTATTTATATCATATGCAACTATATTACATCTAATCCCATTTGATTTTGCTATCAGTGCTATACTGTATGGTTCCTCTCCAGTAGCACATCCTATGCTCAATATATTTGCATTACTATAGCATTTAAGTAAAGTAGCAAAGTGATCAAATACATCTCTATCTCTAAAGAACTCAGTTACATTTATGCTAAGTTCCTTTATAAGTTCCTTAACCTCTTTTTTATCATTCTTAAGAATTCTAATATATTCATTGTAATCTTTAACCTTGCATATGCTCATCCTAAATGTAACTCTTCTTAGCACAAAGCTCTTACTATAATATGATATATCTATATCGCTATTAGCAAGTAATATCTCCCTTAGTCTATCATAATCATGATCAACTATCATCATAATTAATTATATCACCTTCTCATAGTTACTGCTCTTAACTCTTATATTTAATGTGGAAGGATCAAATGTTACACTTCTGCCATTTTTACCTCCTATATCTTCTGCAACTATCTTTATATTGTATTGCTTTAATAACTCTTTAACTTTATCTACATTCTTTCTTCCTATGTTAAACATATCCTCATCATTCTCATTTGCAAATATACTTGCGCCTCCAACTATCTTTGCTTTAAGATTATTTGTATCTGCGCCATATCTTGCTAATTCTTGTATTAGATTCTTTACTGCAGTATCAGCATACTTTGCCTTAAGATTATTATTACTATTATCATTGCTTGCATTATTATTGCTATTTGGTAGCATGATATGTGCCATACCTATGACCTTATTCTTCTCATCATATATGCAACACGCTACGCATGAACCAACTATTGTTGTTAATATTTTATCCTTGCTTACTGCTAGTTCACCTATCTTAATATGCACAATATTATTTTTAATATTAGAGTTGCTCATATCCTATTGCTATTGGATTATGATCTAAATGCTGGTTCAACTAACTTTCTTGCATCATCAGATGGTATAAGTACTGATATAGTAATATTAAGATCCTTATTTACCTTAAATGATAACTTGCACTCTGAATATATAAATTGTAATGCACCACTATCTGCAATTATATATTCTAGTATACTTGCTAATGTATCATTAGCATACCCTGGTGCAGTACACTCTATACGGAACCCTGTAAAGTTTGTTAAAGCATTAGTAAATGCTCCTGCTAACAATATATTTCCAAACTCTGCTACTGCACTAAACACTAATTCATTACTCAGCTCATAACCTAAAGCATTGCCTATAATTATCTCTGCCAACCTCTTTGAATCTTCACTATGTATTATTAACAATAATGTTAATTGAAGATCTCCAACTCCCTTTATGTATACAGCAAATACATTATTATTGTAATCAAATGTTGCATATATATCATCCATGGTTATCTCTCTTATGCTCATACTATTGATTATAGCATTATCATTAAGCATCTTATCTATTGCATCTATACATTTGTTTAATATTGCAAACTTTATCATATTTGCTACAAGGTTAAACTTATTATCATCAGCACTAGCATTACCATGCATAGAATTACCGTTGTTATCACCTACATCACTACTTGGAATGCTCATGCGTAATAATAATTATAGTATTTTATTATTAATTATTGTGTAATGCTTATTACATTCAATCCATTAAATAATCTGCTATAGATAAGAAGTTTTGACAATCCTCTTACATACATATATTTATTTATTGTAATAATTGATTAAGCATATGCGTAAGAAGATAAATGCCTTGCTAATCTTGTTAATGCTTGTACTAACTATAGCAATACAATCACAGAATGTATATGCTCAAGGCTCCAATAATGATAATAGTAAGAAGAGTGATGATAATAATAGTAGTAGTAATGCAAACCTTAGAATTGATATATCAACTATACCATCAAAACTTGTTAAAGGTAGTGAGGGCTTCTTAGTTGCACAAATATATAATAACAATGAACCAGCACCATTAGTAGCATCTGGTATAAACATAACATCATCTAATCCAGAGGTATTAAGCATAGACAAGGATAGCATAGAGCAGGTAGGAAACTCATTACTTATAAAGGCTATCCCATTAAGCAGTGGTAGTACTACAATTACCTTAACAACAAAGGATCTTAACCTAAAACCTGTAAGCAAAAAGATAGATGTCTATGAGCCTTTGGATAAGCCTAGTAAGTTAGCATTAACAGTAAAGCCCTCATCCTTCAATTACCTAGGCCCATTTGATGGCTACATTGCTGTTCAGTTACTTAATGCAGTAGATGAGCCAGTTATAGCTGATAAGGATTATGATATAGAGGTTAAATCCTCAAATACCTCAATACTTGATATAAATACTAGCATTAGAATAAGTAAAGGGGAGAACTTTGCATATATGCGTTTTAGTGTGAATCCAAATGGTAATGGAAGTGTTACAGTAACTGCAAGTCATGGTTATATGGTAGCAAGTGCAAATATAACTATTGAAGGTACAGAAGGAAGGGTATTAAGGCTTTATGCAGTAGATATTGTGCCAGCAGTGAAAGGGCATCCCACATATGCATTTGTACAACTACAAGATAGTAAAGGAAGGGTATTATATGCAGATAGGGATATAAGTGTTGAGGTTAGGGCAGATACCAAGGATATAATAGGGGGTACTGGAGTTATAAGGAGAGGGGAGAGCACAGCTGTAGTAAGGCTCATTGTAAATACAGATAAACCATTAAATATAGATAAAGAATGCAGTAAATCTGATAATAGTTCTGATACAAAACCATGTATAAACTTAGTTGCTGTTGCAGTTAATGAAGGCATGGTCTCTGAGCCTGTTAAGATAGATATAAGGGAACCAATAATAGAGGATTACACGTCTTACCAAAAGAGTAAGAGTATAGGAAGTGATTACCTTAAGATATATACCCAACTATCTCCTAACAATATGCCTATAATTGCTGATGGTAAGAGTAAGGCAATAGGTGCTATTCAGTTAATATCTTATTCAGATAACAGCAATAAATTTGCAAGACCAGTAATAGCAAATACCGATACTATAATAGATCTTGTATCTAGCAATAAACTTACCATGACTGATACAAAGGTTACAATACCAAAGGGAAGGAGTATGGAATTGGTTACTGCTAACATAGGATACAATGCATCTAGCATAAAGATTAACGTTCTAGCAGACTACTTGGAGAATAGTGTATTAGAATTAAGTATACAAGGGCATAAAGATGTTAGTATATCTGCAGAGCCATTGTTAAGCATAGTTCCATACTCTATGCAATTCCCATACTTAATATACTTCAAAGACTCTGAAGGAATAGCATCTTATGCAACTGATGATATAAATGTTAGGATATATGCTGATGGCATAAGCATAAGACAAGGGGGTAATAGCCTAAGGAAAGGAGATTCTATCATGCTCATGGAGTTGGAAGCTATACGCAAAGGTAATATAAGTATATATCTGGAGGCAATAGGACCTAACTCAAGGTATGAGAACCATAACAGTATAGATGTTATTAACTTTGATAACTCAAATATTGCATTAGATATTTATGTGCCAGAAACAATGGTAGTTGGTTCAAAGTATCTAGCCTCTGTACAACTGTTATATAAAGGATATCCGTTTAGTGCAGATAAAGATGTTAGAATAATAGTATTCTCAAACTCTAATAGCATAAGTATCCCTACAAATGTAAGTATAGTAAGGGGGAAGTATTTCACATTCTTTACAGTTGAAGCAAATCATAAAGGTAAAGTAGATATAACTTTATTGGCTGATGGCATAAACTCTATAAGCAAAGAGATTAATGTAGTTGAAGATAAATTAATGTTAAAACTTGATTCAAAGGATAGTGTTAACAGAATGGATATATTTGATGTAACCCTTACTGCATCATATGCTAATATACCATTAAGTAATTTAAGAGTTAAATGGAGTTCTGATCTTGCTGTCCTTACAAGTATGTATGATGATATGACAGATGCTAATGGCATTGCTAGAGCAAAGTTCCTAGCATATGATAAAGGTATTATAACTGTATCTGCAACTATTTACGGATATGGTATTGAGAGAAGTGTTAGTATTAAAGTAAAGAGTACTGAAGTAGATGTTAGCAGTAATAATAATGCTAGCAGTAATGATGATAATGCTAGAAATAATAGTAGCGGTAATTCAAATGTTAATAATGCTAGCAAAGAAGATAGATCGTTAGAAGATAACATATTTGATAAACTTGCTGAGCTTCCTATTGATGCAGAGTACCTAATAATGTTGCCAGCATTAGCAGGTATAGTGACATGGTTCATTAATAAGAAGAGATTAAAATTAAAATAAATCAATATTATATTATTTTATTTTATTTTTGTATAGGTTGTATTAATAGAGAGTGAAAGTTGGATCTATAATTCTCATAACCTTGTGATAATGCGTGTGCTATTATGCATCTCTTCCCTTTATAATCTTCTAAAATAAAACCTCTACTAGTATTAAATAGATCACTCTTTCCATTAAACTCAATTACATCAACAAGCATCTTCCCATCTGTATCAGCTATAACTAGACCATTGCTATCTGTTATGCATGCTCTAGTAACCTTCTTCTCTTTCTCTGGTAATGGTATGCTACAAACTATCCTCTGTGCAAACTCCCTCCACTTGAATATATTTGCTAATACACCAATAGCATTACCATTGCTATCTTTAACAATGCTAGAGAATACAAGTACCAACTTACCATTAACAAGATTTGAGTTATGTGCACTCTCAAACCCAAATCTATCTTTGAATGCACTCTTAAACCATCTAGCATTATTACAGTTTATACCTTTAACATTGTACATATCTGCTCTACCATTTGCTATAATATTACCATCTAGATCACATACTATTATATCATGGTATACTGTATATGCATCAAGTATTATTGATAGCCTCTTCTCTAACTTATTTATACTATCATTGCTCTTACTCTTCAAGGCATCTATAACATAAGAGTCATGAGCCCACCATGTTACATCACTAGCCCTCTCGTATAGGCTTCTATCAACTATATCTATATTTGTTAATGCTATATCTGCAAGTCTATTACCCTTTACTATCAATGCCTGCTCCTTTATTGCATTACCTAACTCCTGCATCTTCCTCTCACTCTTTATACCCTTTGTTATCTTCTCAACCTTCTTATTCAACTCACTCATATAACCTGCTACAACACTAAATGTCTTGCCTGCCTCTCCTGCTCTTGCTGCCTCTATTAGGGCATTTATTGCTAGCAAGTGTATCTCCTCATTTATCCTCTCAATCTCCTCTACAGCCTTTATTGTGTTAGATGTTAGTTCATATGCTAGATCTGCTATCTCCTCAAGTGTAACCTCTTTTATATCATGCTCATACCTTGCTTGCATATGCTTCCTCCTTAACCTGCTTATCAAACTCATAATTTATAAGAATATGTATTGTAAGTCTGTTACAAACTACACTTTATTTTAATGATTTCAATACTAGATGCATGGATATGAGCATAGGTAGCAGGATAAGGAAAGGAGGGATACAGAGAAGGTTCATCATGCTATTCCTAGCAGTATCTCTAGCACCTTTGGTAGCAGTATCACTCCTGATGTTAGAGAATACAAAGAGCAATCTATTGCATGAAATAAGCAGTAAGTATACCCAACTTGCTGAGGATAGGGCTAATGTAGTTATGAATGTTATAAATACTAGGGTAAAGCAGGCAGAGGTCTTAGCATCAAGCATAGCAGGTTATATTGCCTCTAATGACTATGCTAAGATAAGCAGTAATGCTGATCAATTATTCAAAGAACTTAAAGCTGTAGGGGCAAACCCAAAGGTACTTTATGTTACCAATGAGCAAGGCAAGGTTATATTCAGCACTGATAAGAGCATGGAGGGCAAGAGCATTGCTGATTATGAAGGTTTTAGGAAGGCTATGAGCAGTAGCTTTGGAGAGATAAGCAAGGATGATCAAGGAATGATACTACTCATAGGCTCTCCAGTGATGCATGATGGTAAGTTTATTGGAACTGTATTGTTTGAGACTAGGGGAGGAGTATTCATGAAGGCTTTGCTAAACAGGGAGAACCTTGGAGAGACGGGAGAGACATATTTGGTTAACAGCAACAGATTGATGGTTACACCATCTAGGTTCATAGAGAATGCTGAGTTTAAACAGGTTGTTAATACTTTACCTGTTATTGAGTGCTTTGAGAATGGTAAGAGCATAAAAGCACGGATATACCCAGATTATAGAGGAGTACCAATATTTGGCTCCTCATACTGTATGAAGGATCTTAACCTTGTACTGCTTGCAGAGATAGATGAGGCTGAGGCTCTAGCACCAATAAATAATATGCAGAATCTTACATTATTCATAATATCTGGTACAGCAGGAGGCGTTGCAGCATTCTCCTTCTTCATAAGCAGAAGCATAGCAAGACCATTGGTAGAGTTAAGTAGCAAGGTAAGCAGGCTAGGAGAAGGTGATCTAACAGTTAGCATAGATAATATAAATAGCAAGGATGAGATAGGTAGTTTAGCATCAACACTAAATAACACAATAAGATCATTTAGAGAGCTAACAAGTAATGTTAATAGAAGTGCAGATGATGTTGCAAAGAGTGTTCAAGAGGTAGCAGCAAGCATAGAGCAGATAAACTCATCAACACAGCAGATAACAACTGGTATACAGCAGGTAGCAAAGGGTTCACAGGATCAAGCATCAAGGATAAATGAGATAAGTAAGGGTGTAGAGAATATAACATTAAGCATAAAGGATACAAGCAGTAAGATGAATAGAACTGTAGAGTTCTCTAACGAGGTTAACATGCTAACTGAGTCAAGCATGAGTAATGCTGAGCAGGCAAGTAAGAGCATAGAGAGTATGATAAATGCTAGCAATGAATCTGTAGAGATGATGAATAAACTTGTGGAGAAGACTGTAAAGATAAGTGCTGTTCTTGATGTTATACAGAAGATAGCAGAGCAGACTAATATGCTTGCTCTTAATGCAGCAATAGAGGCTGCAAGGGCAGGAGAAGCAGGGAGAGGGTTTGCTGTAGTTGCTGAGGAGGTTAGAGCATTAGCAATAAACTCATCAAAGGCTAGTGAGGAGATAGCAAGGATAATTGAGGAGGTGCAGAATGATGCAAAGAGTACTGCTGAGATAATAAATGCAAGTGCAAAGGAGGTTAAGGAGGGCAAGAGTGTAATAGAGCAAGGGATTAGAAACCTTGAGCATATAGCAGCAAAGGCAAAGGATATGATAAGGCTAATAAATGAGGCTAATGCATCGCTTCAAGCACAGATAAGTAGCATTGAGGATATAAACAAGAGTATAGCAGAGATAGCAGCATTATCTGAGGAGAATGCAGCAGCAACTGAGGAGATAACAGCAGCAGTTGAAGAGCAGAATGCAGCATTACATATAATAAGCCAGAAGATGCAAGAGCTTGTAGATCTAAGCAAGGATCTTAAAGAAGCAGTATCAAGATTCAAGTTGGATAGGCAAGAGGTTAGTTATGCTAGTCTTAATGAGGTTAAAGATGAAGCAAAGAAGGATAATGTAATAGAGGTTAAACCTTTAACAAGCAGTACAAAACCAAGGTTAGTAAATGATGGCAATGGGTTTAGTAAGAAGCATATCAATGCAAGGTGATGGCTATGATGAGTAGCAATATCCTAAACCTACTTTTATTTAAATTAAAGATAGATGATGGTAGTGAAGAGTATTATGCTGTTGATGTTGATAAGATATATGAGATTAGGGCAGTTGAGAAGATAACTAGGATACCAGACTCAAGGCTTGTAACTGGTATAATGAACCTACGGGGCAAGATAATCTCTGTTATTGATATAAAGAGCATATTAGGCTTTAGTAGCATTAAGATTGAAAAGGGAAGGATACTTATAGCAGATGTTAATGGAGTTATGCTAGGGTTACTTGTAGATGATGTTGAGCAAGTTGCAAAGGTAAGTAGTGAGAGCATAGATTACAATGCTGCAATACTTGATAACATACCTTACGTTAAGGGCATAATAAAGATGCAGGATAGATTAGTTGTGTACATAGATCTTGATAAGTTACTTAGCAATAGAGGTGATATGCATCAATGATACCAAGGAACATGGTTAAGATACTTGTTGTTGATGATGCAGCATTCATGAGGATAGTACTTAAGGACATACTTAAAAACCTAGGATACACAAACATAATAGAGGCCTCAGATGGTATTATGGCTATAGAGCAGTACAAGAAGTTCAAGCCTGATCTAGTTACATTGGATGTTAACATGCCTAAGATGGATGGTATACAGGCATTGAAGCATATAATGAGCATAGACCCAAAGGCTAGGGTAGTGATGGTTACTGCAGTTGAGCAGAGGTTTGTAGTGCAAGAGGCTATAAGGACTGGGGCAAAGGATTACATAGTTAAGCCATTCGATGGATCCATGGTTGCAACTGTCGTTGAGAGAGTGCTTAACACAAGATAGCAGTAATAAACTTTTAAAAGGTGCATGCATATGCAAGGCAGAGATGGCAATGATGTTAACATAGTTATAGTTAATGATTCTCCATATTTTTTATCTTTGTTAGAGAATATAGTTAAGAGTAGATTTAATGTATACGCTAAATTTACAAATGCTTACAGTGCACTTGACTTCATTTACAAGAATATAGAGGAGATAGATGTAATACTGCTTGATCTTGAGTTACCAGATATGGATGGTATATCATTGATTGAGAAGATATTAAGCAAAAGGTTAATACCAATAATAGTTACCACAGCATACGATGACTCATGGTTAGCAAGCAAGGTTATAAGCATTGGGGCATATGATTTCATTAGTCTAAGCAATACAAGATTAAAGGATCTTAGTTCATTGATAATATCAAGGATAGAACTAGCACTAATTCTTAAAGATATTATTAGAAATAAGAGAAAGAGTATTGATAAAGATAGCAAAGGTGCAAAGAACTCAGACTTAAAGATAGTTGTTATTGGGGCATCTACTGGTGCACCAAAGGTAGTAGCAGATATACTAGCATATATGCCAAGAGATATAAATGCTTGTATAATGATTGTGCAACATATGCCTAAAGGGTTCACTGAGAATTATGCTAAAATGCTAGCAGAGAGAGCAAATATTAATGTTAAGGTAGCATCAGATGGGGATAAGATAGTTAAGGGATTGGCATTAGTTGCACCAGCAGATTATCATATGATAGTTGAGGATGGTTATGTTAGATTAGATCAAGGGATAAAGTATGCACATGTTAGACCATCAGCAAATGTAACTATGATTACAGCAGCAAGGCACTATGGGCATAATGTTATAGGAGTACTGCTATCTGGTATGGGATTTGATGGTGCACTTGGTATGAAGGTTATAAAAACATACAATGGTATTACAATAGCACAGGATGAGGGTACATCTGTAGTATATGGAATGGCAAGGGTTGCTAGTAATGCAAGTGCCGTTGATTTATCTGTTCCAGCAGATAAGATAGCATATGAGATAGTAAGAGCATTAAAATATGCATATAGGTGATATGTATGAGTAGCATAGATAGCAAAGAGTATAGAGAGTTATTCCTTATAGAGGCAAATGAGCATCTTCAGAATATAAACAATGAACTATTAGAGTATGAGAAGGATCATGCTAAAGAGCGTGTGGATAGTATATTCAGATCAGTACATACAATAAAAGGCATGGCAGCAACTATGGGTTATGAGAATATAAAGATACTTTGCAAGAGCATAGAGAATGTATTAGATGCATTAAGGAATGATAAACTAATGTTATCAAAGGTAGTAATAGATACTTTATTTGCATCAGTTGATGTATTAACTAAACTTGTTAACGATGAGAATGCATTGATAGACATATCTAATCATATAAAGATACTTGCAGATCTAATAGAATCTAACCAGAATAATGGGATAAAAGAGAAGGTTGAGAATACACATACTGATGAATCAATTCAAGATAAGTTACCCCCAACTATAACAATTAAGTTAGAGGATATAGATAAGATGGTGGATCTAGTTGGAGAGTTAGTCATAGCAAAGATGAGGTTGGAGAACTCATTGCAACCATATTTAGATGGTAGAATGAATATGGTACTAGCACAGTTCAGTAGGCTTATATCTGATCTGCAGTTTAATGTTATGAAATTAAGGCTAGTACCATTAAGCATTATATTCAACAGATTCCATAGACTTGTTAGAGATACTGCATCAAAGTTAGGTAAAGAGGTTAGACTAGAGGTTAAAGGCTCTGAGCTAGAGATAGATAGAAGTATAATGCAAGCTATATCAGATCCTCTTGTGCATATAATAAGAAATGCTATAGACCATGGTATAGAGATGCCAGAGGAGAGGTTACAAAATGGTAAGGATAGGGTAGGGTTGATAAGGATAGTTGCTTTAAGGATGGGTGAGATGATAAGCATAACTGTAGAGGATGATGGCAAGGGTATAGATGCTGATGCATTAAAGGCAAAGGCTGTAGAGAGGGGAATAATAAGCAAGGAGGAAGCAGAGAGGATGAGTGATGAAGATGCATTTAAGTTACTAGGCACCCCAGGGTTATCTACTGCCAAGCAGGTTACAGATATATCTGGTAGAGGTGTGGGCATGGATGTTGTATTCAAGCAGGTTAGTAGATTTGGAGGGTATGTTAGCATAAACAGCAAGAGAGGCTTAGGTACAAGTATAACTCTTAATATACCTCTTAACGTATCTATTATCTCTGGGCTATTAATATATGTTAATGAGGAGAGGTATATAATTCCATCATCAAATGTAGCAAGGACATTAAAGGTTAGTTCTACAGATATAATGCATATACATGGTAGGAGAGTTATAAGAGTAAAGGATAAAAATGGGAGAGATGAGGGAATAATACCCTTGCTAGATATGTCATATATATTAAACTGTTATAGAAATAGCAATAACAATAATAGCAATGAGTTTAGCATAGTAGTTGTTAATAGTAAGGGCAAGTATATAGGTTTAATAGTAGATAGATTTGAGTATATTAAAGAGATGGTTGTGAAGCATATAATAGGCATTGATGGTAAGTTCAAGGAGGCTACAATAATAGGTGATGGCACGCCTATAATAATATTAGATATAGCACAGTTAATTAATAACTACTAGTAGCCTGTAAACTCTTGCGTCTTTATAATACTTGCATCTATACCATCTCTAATTAACATCTGTCTAACTATTATAACATCATCTGCTTTAC
>Ga0079995_1063927_pt2 | contig 26392 bp, 27 predicted proteins | sample FaiFalFF_MnMetaG_2_FD_69198 | JGI IMG/M metagenome (GOLD analysis project Ga0079995, IMG submission 69198) | Freshwater microbial communities from Yellowstone National Park, Wyoming, USA - Fairy Falls C (FF_Mn_C) (SPADES assembly) (version 4) | ecosystem: Environmental > Aquatic > Freshwater >...
GGGCTGATGGGCTTTTTGGGGGCATCTTCGGGCACGGGGAGCTGTTGGGGCTCGCCGTAAATAACCCCGCCCGACGAGATAAAGATAAATTTTTTCACAGAGAACTCACGGCACGCTTCCAGCACCGTGAGCAGCCCCAGAATATTCGTGTGCGCGTCCTTGAGGGGATCGGCGACCGAGACGCGCACGTCCACTTGGGCCGCATGATGGTTGACCAAATCGAATCTTTCCCGCGCGAAGACCTCGCGCACCGCCGCGCGATCAGCAATATCTATCTGATAGAAGCGCGCCTTGGGATTGAGAAACTCTCTATACCCCGTGGCAAGATTATCTATAACTGTTACTGTATGGCCCTGAGCGATATACGCGTCAACGACGTGCGAACCAATAAACCCCGCGCCCCCCGTCACTAAGATCTTCATGAGCGCTGAGCACGCTCCTTCCAGATGCGATCCAAGATCCCATTGATGAAGGCGGGCGAGTGCTCGCCCCCGTATTTTTTGGCGAGCTCCACGGCTTCATTGATGGCGACCTGGGGAGGGATGTCCTCGCGATAGCAGAGCTCATACACGGCCAGGCGCAAGATATTGCGATCGACGGAGTGCAGGCGCTCCAGGCGCCAGCCCTCCGCCCGCTGCGCTATGATTCTATCGATCTCGGGAAGCTTCTCCTCCAGCCCACCGATGACCTCGCGCACGTAGGGATCATCAGTGGGCTGCTCTTCTAAAAGCTCCGTTAAGCTTACCGAACGGAAGTCCCGCTGGAAGAGCAGCTTGAGGATGCGCTCTCTAGCGGCGCGGCGCGAAAGCGTCTTCATCGGTAGAAGAACGAGAAGAGCTCACGGATGCGCTCTCGAAGTTCCTCAGATTCGAAGAGCTTCCCGATCGCAAACCCCAACACAGCCAGCAAGAGTATGAGAAATAATTTTACCCCAAGCCAGATCCACAGCAATCCAACCAGCACCCCGATGAGGGCACCGACAGCGCCTGGGGACAGCCGGGCCATCACTCGATCTCCCCTTCGCCTCGGAAGAGCGGGCGCTCCTCAGGGAGTTCGCTGGCAATGCCCGCTGCAATCACTTGGACGCGATGGACCTTCACGCCTACGCGGTCTTCTACGCTCTCCTCGACCGTCTGTTGGATTCTCTCGGCCGTATGGAGCACGTTCTGCCCGATGGGCAGCTCAGCACGGATGAAGATGTACAGCCCACTGGGGGTGTTCTCGAGAGCGACGCGATACCGCCGCAGCCCAAACTCATAAGCGAGGATGCGCTCGATATACGAGCGTATAGCAAAGAGCGAGATCTCTACTGGCCCGCGCGGGCTCTCGTGCTGGATGCGCTTCCAGCGCCGCCGCGCCTGCAAGAGCTGCGCTAAAAAATACACCCCTACCAGAAAGAAGAGCAACGCAAACGCGTCGAGCAAGACCACCCCCCACTGACTTCGGATGAAGACGACAAAGAGCTCCCAGATCCGCTCAGGAGGAGCTGTGGCCACCCCAAAGGTCACCCACAAGAGCCCTCCCGTGGCCACCCAGCAGAGCAGAAATGCCCCAGCGTATAAGATCTCAGCGATATAATCGACTGTCTGTTTCACGACTCCTCCTTCTTAGACCGGCTGGTCTCGCTGGTGTCAATCTCTTGGATGTAGACATCCACGGCGCTCACGCGCAACCCCGTCATCCCCTCGATCTCCTGCTTGACTTTGGCTTGGACTCTCTTGGCCACTTCAGGGATGGGATAGCCATAGCGCACAACCGCCTTGAGGCGAATCCGGATCGTCTGATCTTCGATGAGCTGGGCGGAGACGCCCTGGCGCTTCTGAGCGTTCAGCAGCGCGGCCAGGCCGTCGGCCACCGTGCCCTTCAGCCCGCTGATCCCCTCGACCTCTTGCGCGGCAATGCGGGCTATGGAGCTGACGACCTCCTCGGCGATGGAGACATGGCCGCTCCACCGCTCTGCGCGCTTGGCTGCCTTTCGCTCCGCGGGCATAGCGATTCACCGATTGACGCGCTCCACGTACTGCCCGGTGCGCGTGTCGATCTTCACCCAGTCCCCCGGATTGATGAAGAGCGGGACTTTCACTTCCAGCCCAGTCTCAAGGATCGCGGGCTTCATCACGTTGCTCACGGTATCGCCCCGCACCCCCGGATCGGTGTGCTTAACTTGCAGCTCGACGGTGAGGGGAAGCTCAACCTTCACAAATGTCCCCTGATAGAAGAGCCCCGACACCTCCATGTTCTCCTTGAGATAGGGCTTGACATCAGCGACTTGCTCTTCCGTCAGCGTGTACTGATCGAACGTCTCCGAGTCCATGAACGTGTAGAGATTCCCGCTATTGTAGAGATACTGCATGGGGCGCTCCTCAAGCTGGACGATCTTGACCGGCGCGGCATCGAAGAAGTTCTGGGGGATGACTTTGCCGGTCTTGACGTGTCTGAGGCGACATTGCGCCACGGGGCGCCCCTGGGCCTTCTTGACGTGCTGGTACTCTTCGATGATCCACAGCTCCCCTTCGTACTCGATCACTTTGCCCTTGCCCAGATCGCTGACTCCCATACTTACCCTCCTTTCTCTGGGGCGATCTCTGCGGCTCGGCGGCCCTCCGTCAACCGAATGACCCAGAGGGTCACTTCATACAGGGCGATCAGTGGGATCGCCAGGGTCATCATCGTGAACGGGTCTTGGGTCGGTGTGAGAAGAGCCCCCAAGACGAGCGCTAATACTATAGCGTATTTGCGCTTCTCGCGCAAGAAGCGGTGCGAGACCAGCCCGATCTTCGCCAATAAAAAGAGCACGACCGGCAGCTCAAACGAGACCCCAAACCCCAGCATTAGCCACAGAATGAACGAGATATAGTTCTCGAACGTAAACGCTGCTTGGAGATAGTTTCCCCCAAGCTCAATTAAAAATTTGATAGCGATGGGCACGACGAAGAAGAGGCAGCCAAACGCCCCAAGATAGAAGAGCCCGGCCCCTGCGAGAAACCCGTAGCGCGCGTACTTGCGCTCATGAGGGAAGAGCGCCGGGACGATAAACTGCCAGATTTGATATAAGACAAACGGCGCGCCGAGCAGCAACCCCACAAAGAGCGCCAATTTAATGTAGCCGAAGAAGACTTCTGTGGGGCGAATGAAGATCAAGCTGCCGCCTTGGAAGAGAAACCGTCGGCAGTCGAAGGCGAGCTTGGACCACTGGTCTTCGGGCAGCTGCAGGGCGTTGGGATCAACGAGCAGTGCGCGGCACGACTCTAGTAATCTTACGAGCTCTGAGCGGGAGCCGGTCATGGCCCGCAGCGGCGCCGTGAGGAACGCCATGATCTGCTCGCGGAAGATATACGCGATGATCGCGATAGATACGATGACGAGCAGCGAGTAGATCACGCGCATCCGCAGCTCGTCTAAGTGTTCAATCAGAGTCATTTGGTTTGGGTCCTTCTTGGCCATAGCGTATGGACAGCCCTTGCACTGTGTGGATTATACGAAGCTTCGATCAGAAAGGCAAACGCTCCTGTGGGAGGGGGCACCGCTCCCGGTAGCACTCCTGTCACGAGCACACTCCATGATTGGGGCGGATAGGGAAGGATCGTTGATGAGCGACATACTCGACAGAGGCACACGCTCCTAGCGATGATCCCCTTCGCCGTGGATCTGGCCGCGCTCCAGGCGCGAGAAGAGCTTTTCTAAGTTCGCTTGGGCGACTTCTTCCAACGTCAGCCCAAGCTCGGTGCAGATCTGGGTGAGATACCACAGGACATCGCCGAGCTCGTACTTGAGGGCTTGGCGGTCTTCTTCGGAGATCTTCCCGCCCTTGTCGCGAAAGATCTTTTTGATCTTCCCGGCGACCTCGCCGGCCTCATTGGCTAATCCAAGCGTGGGGTAGACGATGGGGTGATCCGTATAGATGCGCGACCACGTCTTCCTCGACTCACGCTGATAGGCGCTGAACGTTTCGAGCTTCATGGCTCCTCCTTGAGGCGTTCGTACATTGTATAAAACAACAGCAAAGGCTGCTCTATCTAGGGGTCTATTCGCTCCAAGAGCGCAGATAGTCTAGGGCTTCTTCAATGCTATCGAACTCGTGATGCGCAATCTCGCCTCTTTGAAGGAAGATGTCTACCCAGACACGCCTCACAGGATTCTCAGGCACATCTGCAATAGCTGCTTGTACTACAGTACGTAATTGCTCAGCTATAGGCTGCACAATAAGTTGTCCTAAAGCTTTGCGCTCCTCTTGGGTGAGAGCGTTATATCTTTTAAGCGCGGCTGGAGCTGCTTGAGCAGCATCGCGATCTTCCCACAAGATCTCGATCCCATAATTACGACAGCTTAACGCCAGGTGCTCTTGTGGGATGAACAGCACATTAGCACCACTGGCTTCAACCATTCGTAAGGGTTCCGGCGTGAAATCCCCAGCCAGCACAGCAATTTAGGAACGCAGCGTGGGATGGGCTCGTTTCAAGTCTGGATGTTCTCGGACAATCTTCGCTGCTTTCTCAGTAGCATGTTTGGCTTTCTGAATCACTTTGCTTTCGATCACGGCGTAAGGATTCCCCTGGTGATCTACAATCAAGCCATCGTGGGTGCATGGCTTGCCGTATAGGTCTGTCAGCCGTCCTTTGGGAATGAACTCAAAGTCAGTCCCATAGAGGCAATCTTGAACAATACGGTGGATCTCGTCTTCCAAGAGCTTGCCTAGCTTTTGACCGAAGGCCCGACCGGCACCGAAAGCGTCTACCATGCTTAGCCGTTCACCCACAAGCGACCCTCATGCAGAGGAACGCGGTGCTTCCGATTGCGCCATTTTACATTTCGGTCGCGGGTCTTCTCAAAAGAGTAAGAACGAAACCCAGCAGCGAGAGCGAGTTCTCCCAACCAGCGGTCTACCGGCACATGCACGCCATAAGGGGCGGAATCTCCCACTACGAAACATACGCGACAGCCTGGGGCAGTCACACGGCGCAGCGCCTTCCAGACCTTGGCCATATCGCTGAAGTATGCCGCGATCATCAAATGATAAGGTTTTCTCCCGGCGTGCCTTTCTCTCTCCTGCGCAAGCTTTTGACATACAGATCTCAGCTCTGCGCCGATTGGAGCTAGCGAGGGATCAGCTAAAAGCCGATCAAGCTCCTCGCGATCGGCAGCTACATGCTGGGTGCATGATCGGATCAGGTATTTCCTGGCTTTCGCGTGCAGATCGCTCCAGCTCTGTACCTCTCCCCAGAAGGACATCTCTAAGCGGGTGGCATCGGCGTAGTCATAATTATTCGTATAGGGTGGAGACGTGAGCACAAGCGTTGCCCAGGCATCGGGGATAGGCTTACACTGACGAGCGTCTTCTTGCCAGATCTGGGCAGGTTCTCCCCATGTCTCTTGCTGACGGCATCGCATATCGGTAGCCATAGCATGAACGTGAAGATCGTAAGCGACGAATGGCGTCTGGAAATTCGCTTTGCCTTTCTTGGGGAGAATATATTGCCATGGAGCAGTGCCCACAGGAGAACAGGTGCGCAAGATAGCGGTTATGGCCAGCCAGACGAGCTCCGAAGTAGGGGTTCCATCAGCTAGATTGAGCCAGGCTCTCTTGAGAGCATCGAGTTCCACCAAGCTGGATTTAGGGTAGCACTTCTGTATTAGGGGAGGGTACCCGTGAGGATCTCCCTTTATGGTGGTAGCAAGGGAGCGTACTTCACGAGCAAGCTTTAAGAAGCGTTCTACTGGTTCACGCCAGGCCAGCTTGGCTCGAGCAATTCTGTACACAAACGGCTGGGCTTCGAGCCCCACGGCGGGCACAGCGCAGCGTTCTGCTTCAAGCAGTGTTGTTCCTGCTCCAGCAAAGGGGTCCAGTAGTCTTACGGGACCTTGTTTCAGGGCGTTTCTGATCTCTTGCTCAACCCATACTGCGGAAAAGCCGGCAGGATAGCGGAACCACCGATGGATCGGTAGGCTCATGTTGTCTACAAAGCTCGAGCTGCGCTCAGAGAGTGCTGGCTCTAAATGCTCTTCGGTATCTGGGAATAGCAATAGAGAACGAGTTTTCATAACTGCCTTACCCCTCTTTGCACAAATCTTTAATCATAGCCTCGACAGCATCAGCGCGTATGTAGTCGTCCTTGATAGCAACTTCTTTGGGGAAAGCATCTCTGTATCTTCTCACGAGATCTTCTTTGCCTTTCACGTCGTTGTTCACGATATAGACGGTTTTTGCTCTCCCTGCACACGCGGTTTGCAGCAGCAGTTTCACGGTCAAGTCCGTGTCCGGCAGCGAGTATCCAACGCAATAAATCTCTTCGGCTTGAGCAAGGTACTCTCTAGCTTTGCCCCACAAAGACCTAATAGTTTGATTTGCATAGAAGCGGGATTTTTCAGCAACGGGGGGGATTATGAAAGGAACCTTATCAGATAACAGTATTTCTAGCTCGTCTGGGCTAATACCCCAAAAATCGGAATTCTCAGAAATATCATCTTTATAGGGAAACTCAGAATCTACTAATCTACAGTAAATCTGCTCTCCCGGGAATTGTCCAACACCTGAATAAAACCAGTTTGTTGAACCGTGTAGTTTGATCAAATGAAACATATACTCTTTCCCGCCAGATAATACACCTGCCATTCGAGATTGAATTGGCGCTAAAGGCATTCGATACGAGTTGAAAATAATCGCATGGGGCTCACCTACCCCTCTTTTTCTAAGATAAAGAAAATAGATCCTTTCAAGAACCGTGTCGTAGTTGAACGTTATAACGCTCGTCTTCGTTTTTTCAAGCCACTCTGGCAACTGTTGTTTTACCCAATCATCAATTTGTCCTTCAAAGGCACGACTCTCGCAAGCTCTAATATATTCAGCAAGCCACTTAGATATCTTTAGGTACAACGACCACTCCTTCGGTGCCTCCCAGGGCTGTTTCCAAGGTTGATCTTGTGCCAAATACGTCAGTAGCATTTCGGGATCGTTCAAGAGATGCTGATATTGGGGTTCTTTTAGGGCCGTGAGTCCTGGATCAGTCTCGATTTGTTTTTGGAGAGCTTGGGCAAGCTCTCGAACAACTGGCATCTTGTCTGAGACAGCCTTGGAAAAGCCCGATCCTAAGATCAACAATCGTTCTTTCTTGCTTTCTCTGCTCATCACACATTCAGTTTAAGCCCAGATGAGCACTTTTTCAAGAGTTAGGGCTTGCCCATTGCTGTCAGCCGCTCGTACATCCTCTGCAAGAACTGCTGACGATCCTCGACTTTAATGATATCCGAGCGCGCGTGCATCACAATGTGGAGCGCAAACGGCGACGGAGATGGGCTCATAAAGCCCTCCAGCTCAATCTGCCCCGAACGAATCTCGTCTATCACCCTCTGGGCGTTCTCGATGTCCATCGCGTCCTCCATCACCTCTCGGTAAGTCTCCGTGAGAATCGGGAAGTACTCGTCCATACGCTCCACCGCGCTCTGCAAGATAGACGCTTTGAGCTGCTGACGCCCCACGGACTTGCGTCGCCCTTTGTAGCTTCTCAAAATCATCAGGGCGCGCGTGGCGCAGTGGCGGAATCTTCGTTTGAGAATCTCAGTGTCGCGAAGCGCATCACGCAGCACCTCCCGCAGATCGCGCTCCTTCAGTAAATCAAACGCCTCCATCACCCGCACGGAGCCCTCATACGCTAAATAAAAGCCGTGATCAGTTACGGCGATCTCGATATCTTTGTCCTCGCGGCGCGCGATCAGATACGCCAACGCGCGGCTGAGCGCGTCGTTCACCCTGCGCCCAAAGAGCGCGTGAAAGATCACGATTGTCTTCGGGCCCTCGTGATAGAACTCTATCAAGAGCTTTCGACGATGGGGCAGACGTGAGTATCTGTGCTGCTCAGCGAAGTAGCGATAGAGCGACTCCACCCCGCGCGCATCGAGCTGTAACTCTGAACGAATATACTCTTTGATCTCATCTGGGGATGCCCTGCGCGCAAAGAGCCCATAGAGAGCCGAACGAAACTCTTGAATATCGAGGGCGAGCTCGAAGCTCAGCGGAAGCATCTCCGAGAACCAGCTGGGCACGGTGGCGCGCTCTTCGTCTGCAGATTCAACTTGAATGGTCATCCCCCGCGAGAACTTAAATTTATATGTCTCGCCGCCGAGCACGAACGTGTCGTGCTTGCGCAGCATCTCCAAAAAACCCTCCTCGATCTGGCCGATGCGCTTGTTCCCGGCTTTCACGATAATATACGATTCGTCGGGAATCGTGCCGACGTTGGTCATATAGAGCACGCGGGCGAGCCGCCCCCGCGCGCGAATCTGCCCTGTCTCTTTGTCGTAATAGATCTTCGCGTAGACGTGACGATCTTCTAAGTCCGTGTACTCGCCGGCGAGATACTCCAAGACTTTGTCGAAGTGCTCGCGGCTGAGCTCAGCGAAGTTGTAGCTGCGCGTGACAAGCTCGTAGAGATCATCGGCATAGATGGGTCCGTCCAGCACGATCCCGAAGATCTGCTGCGCGAGCACGTCGAGACAGTTCTTGGGAATGTGAAGCTTCTCTAATTTGTGCTGAAGGGCACTGCGCAGCATCACCGCGCACTCGACGAGGTCATCTTGATCGGTGACGACGACGCGCCCCTTGATCGTGTCGTGGAGTTTGTGCCCAGAGCGCCCCACTCGCTGGAGCGCGCGGGTGACGCTCTTGGGCGAGCCGAGCAGAATTACTAAATCTATATACCCAATGTCAATGCCCAGCTCTAAGCTCGTGCTGGAGACTACGACCTTTAGCTCGCCGTTTTTGAGCTTTCTCTCGATAGCCAAGCGCAGCTCTTTGCTGAGCGAGCTGTGATGCGCCCCGATCACCTCGACGTAGTGCGGGAATTTCTCTTTGAGCGTGTGGACGACTCTTTCGGTGAGCGCGCGGGTGTTCGTGAAGATGAGCGTCGTGCGGTGCTGACGGATTAAACCATCAAGAAGCGTGTAGAGATTGGCGTTCAGCTCCTCGAAAGAACAGTGTACAAAGTCATCCACGGGGCTGAGGACTTGAAGATCGAGCTTCTTCTCGAAGCGCGCGTCAATGATGACGCAGTCGCGCCAGGGATCGTCTCCGTCACTGAGGGGCGCAAGCACCCGCCCGTAGCGCCGTCCCACTAAGAATTTCGCCACTTCGTCGAGCGGGCTGACGGTCGCCGAAAGCCCGACCCGTGTAAAATCAGAGAGCTCTTGCAATCTCTCGAGCGAGAGCGACAGGTGCACCCCACGCTTGTTCTCCGCTAGTGAATGGACTTCGTCCACGATCACCCATTGAACGTAGCTGAAGAGATTGGAGAACTGTTTGGCAGCGAGCGCGATGGCGAGCGATTCGGGCGTCGTGATGAGGATATGCGGGGGTTTTTTGAGCATCCGCTGGCGCCTTTCGGCTGAGGTGTCGCCGGTGCGCACTTCGACTCTGATATTAAGTTTTTGCCCTGCGAGGGCTTCCATCTCGCGCAGGGGCTCTTGGAGGTTGCGCTCGATGTCATTGCCCAACGCCTTCAGCGGCGAGACGTACACACAATAAATCTGATCTTGCAGGGCGTTCTGCGAAGAGAGCTGAACTAATTCGTTGATGATTGCCAGGAACGCCGCGAGCGTCTTTCCTGAGCCCGTCGGCGCGGAGATGAGACAGTTCTTTCGGTTGTGAATGTGGGGGATGGCGAAGCGCTGCGGCGGGCTGAACGCCGAGAACTTTTCGGTGAACCACTGGCGCACAAGCGGGTGCAACAGCGCGAAGATCTCCGCATCGCTAAAAGACTCTACTTGTCGGGTAAGCATCTCTTTGTCGGAGGAGTCTCAGGGTACTTGAGCACTTTGAGGCCCACTTTCGCTAAGCCCTTGGTCACTATGCCGAGTTTTTCCGCAGCAGCAAACGAGAGATCAATGATGCGTCCCTCAATATACGGCCCGCAGTCGTTGATGCGCACGACGACGCTCTTGCCCGTCTCTAGGTCCGTGACGAGCACGATTGTGCCGAAGGGCAGTGTCAGGTGCGCGGCTGTGAGTTTGTACATATCGTAGATTTCGCCACTCGAGGTGCGTCTTCCGTGGAACGGCTCGCCGTACCAAGAAGCAATACCTACCTGGTCGTAGCGAGCAAGATTCCACAGCCCAATTGCCAAAATGACGACAGCAAACGCGTAGATAAAGTATTCCGGTCGCATGGCTCATTGTGATTTTACCCAAACGACGCTGCGCTCACTAGGACGGATTTCCCAGGGTGATCCCCCACGTGGCCGCAAGCTCTATCAGAGCGCTTTCTTGAATAGCCCTGCGGATCTCTCTCATGAGCGATTCGAGAAAATGCAGATTGTGGATGGTCGCCAGGCGCATCGCGAGGATCTCCTTGGCAATAAAGAGATGATGCAGATACGCCCGCGAGAAGTTCTGGCACGTATAGCACTCGCAGTGTTCTGCAATGGGGCGCGGGTCTGTCTTATATATAGCGTTCGTGATGTTGATGCGAAAGTTTTCAGCATCTTTGACCCACAGGGCTCCGTTGCGGGCCATGCGCGTGGGCGCGACACAGTCAAAGAGATCTACCCCCCGCGCGACCGCGTGAAAGATATCTTCGATCTCGCCGATGCCCAATAAGTGTCTGGGCTTCTCTTCGGGCAGGAGCGGGATCGTCCAGTCGAGGACTTTATAGAGATCTTCTTTCGATCGTCCAACCGAGCCGCCGATGCCAAAGCCGTCGAAGTCCAACGCTGCAATAAACCGAGCGCTCTGCTCGCGCAGATCTTGATAAGCCCCACCCTGGACGATGCCAAAGACCAGCCTTCGCCGGCCAGTGGCCGGCGAAGGCGAACAGTCCAGACGAAGTCTGGCCAGCGCCCGCACCGCCCAGCGATGGGTGCGCTCCATCGCCTGTTTCGTATACTCATAATCGTGCAGCGGCGAGGTGCACTCGTCGAGCACGAAGATGATATCCGCGCCGAGCTTCTTCTGAATCTCGATGGTATTTTCAGGGGTGAATGTGTGGGGCGAGCCGTCCAAGTGCGAGCGAAACTCGATCCCCTCTTCGGTGATCTTCACTAAAGATTGGCCTTGGCGGGCTTTGCGCAGGTGTCCGCCGCGCTCGGCGGCCTCGACTTCGTCGGGGAAGATCGAAGCGATCTTCCCTACGCCGTGCTCGATGGCTGCTCCCAAACTGAACGCTTGGAAACCTCCTGAATCCGTCATAATCGGGCCGTCCCAGCCCATAAATTTGTGCAGGCCGCCGAGCTGGGCGATCACGTCTTCGCCCGGCCGCAAATGCAAGTGATATGTGTTGGCGATGAGCACTTGGATGCCGATCTTTTTGAGGTCATCGGGGCCGACGGCTTTCACCGTCGCTTGGGTGCCCACGGCGACAAACGACGGAGTATAAATATCGCCGTGAGGTGTTCTTAAAACCCCGCAGCGAGCGCGGGTGTGCGGGTCGCGATGTAAGACAGTGAAGTACGATGTCATAAGATTCATTCCATTCGACGCAAGGTCTCCAAGCTCTTCAAATAGTCTTCGTAGTCTAGAGGAGCTTGAATGCCCAACTCAGCCAGGAGGTCAAGGACAGCGCTCAGGGGCATTTGTAAGTCTTTAGCCAACGTTCCTAATGATTTCCGCCCTGCTCGATAGTCCTGTAAAGCTTTGTAGGTCAAAACTATCAAAACAGCCCTCTTCTGTATACGATCGGGATGTATGTATTATAGCTGATATTATGAGTTGCACCAAGCCAGTATTAACACGGATCTCAGAATTCCACAGCAGGCACAAGTGGAAGGAGCCTTTAGTAAAATATCGTCCTCACCCGATGGTACGGTCTTTGACGAAACTCTTCTCGCTGCCCAAGGTTCCATAAGAGCCAATCGAGCTCAAAGCTGCGCAATCTCTTCCCAAGCTGCTCCAGCTCGCGCTTCAGCAATTCTACCGCCCAGATCGTACCCGCGCGAATCTCGATCTCTTGGGGGCTGCCCGACAGAAGCTCCTCACGACGATCTATTCTGCTCGAAAGCTCTGGACTGTAGCGCAAAATCCCCATCTGGCGCAAGACTTGAGGCACCTTGTAGTCCGCAAACGCCGTCAGCTCGTCTATATCTCCAAACTCTCCCCAACGCCGCCCCTCAAAAGCCCCATAGAGATCCGCACAAAAGATCTGGGCTCGCTTGTAAAAATAGACCCTGCGCCCTCGATAGAGGGCTTCATCGCGAAAGCTCGAAAAGTCTTGAGCTAACAGCTCGACCAAGCGTACTGCCGAGCGCCCCGCCCGCTCGACAAGCCGCGCCGCGTGCCCATGATATTTTTTCTGTAAGACCGCCCCAGCCTCGCGCAGGACGCTCACGCGCTCCTCTAGCAACGGAATCTCGTTCTCTCCGTCGAGAACCTCGTGGAGCTTCGCTCTATCTATCTGCGCGAGAAACGCCGCATCGAGAATGCGATCCCCGCGCACGACGGCATCTTTGAGCGCCGTCGCCAGCGCGACATAGCCGTCCGCGTTACGATAGCGCCAGCGTGGTTCTGGCCAAAAACAGAAATTCAGACTGTCCAACACAAACAGATACTGCACCGTGCGCTCGGTGCCGTCGCGAAAGTGCAGCCCGTCCCAGGCAAAGCTGAGCGGCTGCTGCGCAAGCTCGCGAGCGCTCCGGCGCAGAGCCTCTTCGTCTATCGTGACATGCTCAGCGTGCTCCATCACCCATCGCGCAGATTCCAAGACTTTTTTCATAAACGCTCTGATTATAATTCGACAAACTCGTGCGCACCACGTAAAATGAGAAAAAGATGTCCGACAAGATCGAGCCGACACATCTAGCAATTGCGGTCTTTCGCTCATGCGTCTACGAGATCGTGCTCTGCGAGACCGAGCTCGATTGGGACGCCCTTCGCCGCTGGGAATTTATTCTCAAAGGCGGCGACGTCAAAGAGTATTCGATCACGCGGCGCTTCCAGGCATTCGCTCACGCGAAGAAGCGGACGCGCAACCCCGAAAATATCTCAGCGTACTTGCTCTATCGGCTCAGCCACGGCGGCGCCGGCCCCGACGATGGCCTGATCCTCGACGAAGAGATAGATCACCAGAAGGGCCCGCGCTGCATCACTTGCGGCGGGCTCATAGATCAAACCCGCCGCACTCGCATGCTTGAGCGCATCCGCGCGGGCTTTCGTATGTCCGATCTCAAAGTCCCCCTAGACTGCGAAGAATTTGTCAACACCCATCTGACCCAAGCCGAGATGAACGAGTTCATCGGCCACCAAGTGAGCTTCAGCTACCAAGAGAAGCTGATCAACGAAGCGTTTGACGAACTGATCGAGCAAGAGAGACGCTAACGCGTCTCTATCAGAAGTGTGCGCTCTCATGATATACTAAAAAAGGAGGTCACGATGGTCAAGCGGGATCCGCTGAAGGAGATCATGGGGAGCCCACTAGAGCCCATCCCCTATTCCTCCCACCCCAGCGACGCTGTCCTGCGCGATTATATTCAAGGGAGATTGAGCCAGAGCAGCTCCCTTGATGTTGCGGCGCTCCAAGCGGGCCGTCTCAGTACGTGGCATCGCGCGGAGGTCACGGCGCATCTGTTGACGTGCCCAGAGTGCGCCCACTTCGTGAGGCAACTGCGCGCGGAGCCCTCGCCTCATAGACTGCAAGCGTTTTTCGAGAAGCTCTGGCCTAGGCGAGCCCCAGTGCCCACGTTCGCTCGCGTCATTATGCTTGCTCAATTCGTGATCATCCTGTGCTTGGCTGGGGTGATCTATTTCAAGCCCGCGCCGTTCTTCTCCGCGCTCAGCCCAACAGCTTCAGTCCCCCCTTCTTCAGAAATCACCAAAAAGCCTGCGGAGCAAGCGCCGCCGACGCCACACCCGCAACAGATGGTGATCGAGCTATCAGACGATCCGATGGTGGAGCTCGTGCAGTCGCACCCGGTGACGATTCACGTGGCTTTCCGAGAGGACACGCCCATGCGCGAGCTAGCGAACTTACTGCAGAGCGTCAACGGGATTCTAATATGGATGCATTCAAGGGGCTTCGTCGTGCGCCTCTCTAGAAGAGAGCAGCTGGACAGCGTTCTCGAAAAGCTTTCGCAAAGCCCATATATTATCGAAGCGCGCAAAGACTGAAAGGAGGCTCCCATGCAGACACGATGGTGGCTGTTGGCCGGGGCGGGTGCGCTCGCCATCGCGCTGGTGGTTGGCTGGACGATCTACGAAGTTTCGGCTGATCCGTTGCGCGGGGTCGAGACGGTGGCGATCGAGCCCATCGAGAACGTCCCTGACTTTGTCCAAGACGGCGTGCTAGGGCAGCTCAGCGTCAAGTTCAAAGATCGTGGGATTCGCATAGATGCGGCCAACCCCGATGCGGTCATTCACATTGACGTGAGCAGATTAGAGCTGACCGAGTCGGGGTTTTATCTAGAGGCTTCGCTGGAGATCAAGAAGAAAACGGGTGAGCGCCGCAGGATGATCTTCACGCTCAGCGTTGACCAGAACGGGATCAACGCGCAGTTGCGCCGCGCGTGACTCGTGGCGTCTGACGCGCTTTGTAGGATCGTCGGGCAAGCACACGGCGCATCGCCATCGGCAAGGGCGACGGCTTCATTCGAATTTATTCTTCTACCCCAAAGGGCGCGGGCTCGCCTGGAAAGGTCTAGATGAGCGACGACGCTCGAGGGAGCCACTGACTGCTAAGCTCCTTGCATTATCCAGACTATCTTCACTATAATCAGACCGAGGTGTCCCCTGTATGACTCTAACCAAGATAGTCAGACTCGGCAGAAAAGGCCAGATGGTCTTGCCCAAAGAGGTTCGAGAAGCCCTCAAGCTCAAAGAGGGCGATTCCGTGCTCATCGCTCTCCAAGATGAGGGCCAAGCCATCCTCACCACCCCAAAACGCTACGCCGCGCTCACGCGCGGGTTGCTCCGAGGGACATGGGGGCAGACCAAAGAAGAAATCGAACGCTACATCCAAAGAGAGCGGGCCTCATGGGAAAGAACAAAAGACTAGCAACTGACTTGGCTCGTGCTAGGAAGGTCGGGCTCGATAGCTCCATCTTGATCTATCATTTGGAGGGCCTTGCTCCCTATGCTGAGCTCACAGAGACACTCTTTTCCCTGCTCGCTCAAGGCATGTTGATGGCGGTGATCTCTACAATCTCTATAACAGAGCTTCTGGTCAAGCCCTTTGCCGAGGGCAACGAAACAGCCATTACAGTCTGTGAGCGCTTTCTCCACGAACTGCCTCATACCGCCATTGTGGCTCCCCATAGTGTGATTGCTCGCGAGGCTGCCCGCTTGCGAGCCCACTATAAACTGCGTACCCCAGATGCGCTCGTGCTCGGCACAGCTCTCGTAGAAGAAGCCAAGGCTTTTCTCACCAATGACGCTGATCTGAAGCGGGTTCACAAGGAAGGGCTCGCAATCCTGCTCTTGGAAGACTATCTCTAAACTCGTTATAATAACCCTCACGCATAGATTTTTGGGGAGGACACGATGGGCAGCTTTGATGCGATCGTCTCGCTCTGCAAGCAGCGGGGGTTTGTCTTTCAGTCGTCGGAAATCTATGGGGGCATCGGAGGCTTTTGGGACTACGGGCCCCTGGGCGTCGAGCTGAAGAATAATATTAAGCGCTCGTGGTGGCGCCGCGTCGTCCAGATGCGCGACGACGTCGTCGGGCTCGATGCGGCTATTATTATGAACCCCCAGACGTGGGTCGCCAGCGGCCACGTCGAAGAGTTCACGGATCCATTAGTAGATTGCAAACAGTGCAAGAAGCGCTTCCGAGCCGATGCTATCGTGAACAACACCTGCCCTGAATGCGGCGCCGTGGGGCAGTTCACCGACGTGCGCAAATTCAATCTGATGTTTAAAACGTACGTCGGTCCCGTGGAGGAGAGCGCAGCCCTGACATATCTGCGCCCCGAGACCGCCCAGGGGATCTTCGTGAACTTTCAGAACGTCTTGATCGCGATGCGCAAGAAGCTCCCCTTCGGGATCGCCCAGATCGGGAAAGCTTTTCGCAACGAGATCACCCCAGGGGATTTCATCTTCCGAGATCGAGAGTTCGAGCAGATGGAGATCGAATACTTTGTCAAGCCCGGCACCGACGAGCAGTGGCATCAGCACTGGGTCGAGGAGCGGCTGCGCTGGTACATTGAAGATCTTGGTCTGCGCAAGGAGAGGATTCGCGCGCGCGCCCTGCCCAAGGAAGATCTGGCACATTATTCCAAAGCAACCTTCGAGATCGAGTATGATTTCCCCGGCAAGGGCTGGGCGGAGATCGAAGGGATCGCCAACCGCACCGATTACGATCTGAAGCGCCACTCCCAGTACTCTGGAAAAGATCTGACGTACTTCGATGAAGAGACGAAAGAGCACTATATCCCTTACGTGATCGAGCCCTCCTGTGGGGTGGATCGCATCTTCCTAGCAGTGTTGCTCGATGCGTATCATGAAGAAGAGGTCCGCGGCGAGAAGCGCGTGGTCTTGAAGCTCAAGCCCCAGTTGGCTCCCATAAAAGTCGCGGTCTTCCCGCTGTTGCGCAATCGCCCGGAGCTCGTCCGCAAAGCCAAAGAGATCGCTAGCGCGCTGCGCAAAGACTTTACAGTCTGGTACGACGATACAGCAGCTATTGGGCGCTTGTACCGCCGCCAGGACGAGATCGGCACACCTTACTGCATCACCGTGGACGTGCAGTCTCTGACGGATAACGCCGTCACTATACGAGATCGCGACACCATGCTCCAAGAGCGCGTCCCCATCGAGCGCGTGGCAGCGGTGCTCAAGGAGAAGCTGGCCGAGTGCTAGAGCCCTCTTGCGTTGATGCGCCCTCCGTGCTAAGATCAGGCGAAGGAGTGGAACCGTGAGAGCATATATGACGCTGCGGCGCAGCCTCGTGGGAGTTGGTGTCGTTGTTCTTGTCATCGCGTTAGCGTGGGGGCTCTTAGCCGCACGGGGGCAGCAGCCCGGCTCTTCTGTGCTCTTCGGCCCACTGTTTGAAGCGTATCAACGAATCAAATCGAACTTCTACAGGCCCGAAAACGCCCCCGATGCCCGGCTTCTCAACGGGGCCATCGAGGGCATGGTCAAGACCCTCGGCGATCCCTATAGCCGCTACCTCCCTGCAGAAGAGTACCGGCAATTCAACGAGGGCTTCGAGAAAGAAGTCGTGGAAGAATTTGGCGGGCTGGGGATGCAGATCGAGGTGCGAGACGGAAAGCTCTTGGTAGTCGCGCCGCTGCACGACACCCCGGCAAGCCGTGCGGGCATCGAAGCTGGGGACTGGATCATCGAGATCAACGGGGAATCCACAGAGGGGATCACCCAAGAGCAAGCTGTGAAGAAATTGCGTGGCCCCAAGGGGACTTCCGTCACGCTGAAAGTCCGTCGTGAGGACGGCTCCGAGAGGGTCTTCGAGATCGTGCGTGACATCATTACTATTAAGATCGTTAGCCATAGCGTGCTTGCGGGCGGCCAGGTCGGCTACATCCAAGTCTATACGTTCAATACGATGACCCGCGCCGACGTCGAGAAAGCGCTGAAGGATCTTTTGGGGCGCGGGGTGAAAGGGCTCATCCTAGATCTTCGGAACAACCCCGGTGGACTGCTCACCCAAGCCGTAGACTTAGCAAGTCTATTTATTGATGACGGCCCGGTGCTGAAGGTCCAGAGCCGCAACGGCTCCGAAGTCTACAACTCTCGGGGCAATCGCTACCCCAATCTCCCCTTGGCGGTGCTGGTCAATCGCGGCACGGCCAGCGCCGCGGAGATCGTCGCTGGGGCCATTCGCGACCATCAGATGGGGGTGCTCTTTGGCAAGCGGACGTTTGGCAAGGGCGTCATCCAGACATCGTTTACCCTGAGCGACGGCTCGGCGCTTCTCCTCACTACCGCAGAATATTTCACGCCCAAGGGCCACCGCGTGCACGAGGTGGGCATCACCCCCGATGTCATCGTCGAGAGAGAATCAGATGTCCTGCCCAAGGCCCTCCAGTGGGTCCTTGAGCACCTCGGACGATATTGTCCTTGTCTGCCTCCCGTTCAGTATGATCGCAGTGCGCGGGCTCGTCCATCGCCTGTCCTCATCTGGTTCGAGCCCTAGGGTGCTCCTCGACAGAGTTGATCTCTCCCTGGAGCGCGGCGAAGTCGTCCTGTTAGTGGGGCGCAATGGCTCCGGCAAGACGACCCTCGCTCGCTATCTTGTGGGCTTGCTCCTCCCTACCGAGGGCACCGTCACCGTTGATGGGCTCCGCACGGATCGCGACGTGCGGGAGATCCGTCGTCGTGTGGGGCTGCTCTTCCAAGAGAGCCACGAGCAGCTCATCGCGCAGACGCCCCTGGAGGACGTAGCTTTCGGGCTGGAAAATCTCGCTCTGCCTTCCGAAGAGATCTACAGGCGTTCGTGGGAAGCGCTGGAGCGAGTCGGCTTACACGAGAAAGCTCTCTGCCCGATCGAGTCTCTCACAAGCTCGGAGCGCCAGCGGGTGGCCTTGGCGGGCTTACTCGCGATGGACCCAGCGTATTATATTCTCGACGAGCCGGATCGCACTGCCGACCGTGAGGGCTTGGCGCTTTTGCTTTCGCTTGTGCGCGAGCTGCGCGCACAGAGCAAGGGCGTTCTCATCATCTCGCATAAAGAGTTTTGGAAGGATCATGTCGATCGCGTTGTGCGATTGGAGCAAGGCCGGATAGTGCCGGAAGCATTCGATTTATCCCCCCCCCTAGCCTCCCTTCACCCTCACCCCCGTCCCCTCTCCCCTCCGAGGGAGAGGGGAGATAGGGGTGAGGGGGCTCAGATCGCCTTCCGTCTCCAAGCCCGTAACCTGACTTTCGCCTACGATGCCCTTCCCGCCTTAAAAGATTTTTCGGCTGACGTGACCGCGGGGGAGTTTATCGTCATCAATGGTCCAGAGGGCTCAGGGAAGACGACTCTCGTTGAGCTGCTCTCTGGGCTTGTGCTGCCGACCTCCGGGAGCGTCCTGTGGGACGATACCCCCATTCACACTATGAGAGCCCAGGAGCGGGTGCGCCGCGTGGGCTTAGTCTTCCAGGAGCCGTATCAGCAGCTTCTTGGAGAGAGCGTCCAGGAAGAGCTTTTCATGGGGTTGCTCGCCCAGGGGCTCAGCTTAAGCGAGAGCGAAGAGCGAGCGCGATGGGCTTGCGAAGTCGTAGGGCTAGAGTGGGGTCTCGTGCGGGAGCAGCCGTCCCATCAGTTAAGCGTGGGCGAGCAGGCACGGCTAGCGATCGCTGCGGTACTGGCTATCCATCCTAGAGTGCTCATTGTGGACGAGACGCTCTCGGCGCTCGATCCCCCGGGCCAGCGTGAACTGCTCGCACTGCTTCAAGAGCTTCACGCCCAAGGGACAACGGTGCTGTTGGTGACGTCTGAATATATTCCTAACGTTGGCACCCGCCTGTGGAGGCTTGAGGGCGGGCGGCTTCTCTACGATGGCCCCCCGGAGGCACTGTGAGGACTTGGAATCGTCTACGTGTGGTGGGAGCGCTCGTGCTTATCTTTTTGGGGGCTATCGTCTTGCTCTTCTACCGCAGCGAGGAGTTCGGCTCTCTGATCGGGATAGCGAGCGTGATCATCGGGCTGGGGTTTCTGTGGCGCTCTTTGAACGAATAAAAAAGCGGGGCTCGGCCGGTCGCCCGATCGAGCCCCGCTCTCTACCCTCACCCCGTCCCCTCTCCCTCAGAGGGGATAGGAGCCAGGGGTGAGGGCCTCAAGTCAGTTGTGCGACGCAAAGCCGTAGACCGTCCCAAAGCCTACGACCCCTTGGATGCAGACTGTCTTCCCTCCCCCCTGCACGAGGAGCAAGAACGTGCCCAACGACGTGTAGGGGAGATTCGCGGTGCTGAACGACCCGATGAACCCGAAGGCGATGCTCCCAAGCGAAGTGAATCGCTGGAACGAGAGCGCCGGGCCAAGAGACTGAATCTGCAAGGCGTTGAAGAAGAACCCAGCGTCCTTGACCTGCATGACTCCCGGTAGGCTCACGATCGGAGCTCCGCTGCCGATGGCGACCGTGAACGGGAACTGTATGGGCAGGCCCGAACAGGCCGCAGGCATCACGATCGGGAAGGGCCAAGGGAACGGGAATGGGAACGGCGGGAAGAACCACCAGAAGAAGAACAGCAAGAGATCGAACGGCAGGAAGATCGGCGGGGTCGTGACGATGATGATGACCACGATCTGGCCCGTGAAGATGTCAATGAGCACGAAGATCGGGTCTTCGCCGATCGCCGTCAGGTACTTGCCCGCGGGGATGGTGTATCCCGAGACCGTCGCGTTCTGGGTGAGCTGGAGCACCCCTGTGAAGATATACGTATTCTGGAGTTGCTGGACGTTGATCTGCTGAGGCGCTGTACTAAGTGGCGCGGCGTTTTGGCCCTGCGGGATCTGGGTCGCTTGCGCCTGCGCCAGCGCTTGAGCGAGGCCCGCGGCTTTGAGCTTGGCCATGATCTGCGCCGACAGCTGAGCAAATTGCGGCGAACCTGGCGTGATCACCTGCTGGACGGTGAACCCCGAGGGCGGCTGAGAAGGTGGCTGAGAGGGCGGCTGGACGGGCACGCAGTTGGGCGGTGTGCCCACAGTGCCGGGCGGGCAGCTTGGCGGCTGCGGCTGACTTGGAACGACTTGGAGATTAGCGACCGCTGTGGCGACCTTGGCCGTGGGGACAATCGCCTGGATCGCTTGCTGGATCTGCTGCCCGATAGCTTGTGGGTTGGTGCCCAAAAGCGGGAAATCCCCAGTGCCGCCCTCAAGCTGCGGGATGCGCTCCGTGGACGCGATGATCTGCACGTACTCCGGCCCAAACGGCGGCGAGCAGACCAACCGATAGGTCGCTATGCCGGGGAGGGTATGCCAGTTGGTGTCGTTGATTTGATTGTTCGGCTCGAAGCGATTGGGTAGGAGGCGCGTGACGTTATTGCCCTGGATGTCGAGAATGTACGCGTAGTACGGGGCTTCGTTCGCGCGATACTGAATCTCGATGGTCTGCCCGACGGCGCAGACAGGACGACTGACTTGGATGAACGCTTGGAACTCCGAGGGCTGGATGACGATCCCCAAAGGCGACGGTTGCCCCTGGCTGAAGCTCGGGCTGACGCCCACGAACCCCATCAGGACAACCCCCAACACGACGAGACTGAGACGCTTCATACGTGATCCTCCTTCTGGAAGGGCTATCCCTTCCCAATTGTGTTCTCGATAGAGTCTGCCCTGCCTAAAGTCATCACCTCCGCCAGCAGGGCGTTGTTCGATCATATATAGTCCGAATCCCCCCTTGAAGTTTCACCCTAGCTATATTAAACTCAACCTATGAATTTTGCCATCATTGGGGCTGGGGGCTGGGGAACGGCGCTGGCGCGGCTCCTCGCCCGCAAGGGCTTCCCCGTGCGCCTGTGGGCGCGACGCCCCCAGTTCGCACGAGAGCTCGATGAGCTGAGGGAGAACAGACAGTATCTTCCTGGGGTCTCCCTCCCCAAAGATCATCTGACGATCACAGCTGATCTTCAGCATGCCGTCGAGGACGCTGATGTTGTGCTCATAGCCGTCCCCTCGTTTGCCGTGCGCGAGATCGCTCAAAGACTGAGATCGTGCGCCCGCCCCCAGGCGTGGATCAATCTCGCTAAGGGATTAGAGAAAAATTCTCTCTTAACGATGTCGGCTGTCTTGCGGCAGGAACTTCAAACGGAAAATATCTTTACGCTCTCTGGCCCCAGCCACGCCGAAGAGGTCGGGCGGGACTTTCCCACCAGCGTCGTCCTGGCCGGGACGGATCTGGCGCTGGGGGAAAGGCTCCAACGCGCCCTGATGACCGAACGATTCCGCGTCTATCTCAGCGACGATCTCTTGGGAGTCGAATACGGGGGAACAGTCAAGAACGTGATCGCGCTCGCGGCGGGGATTCTCGACGGCTTAGGGTACGGGGACAACGCCAAGGGGGCGCTGATCGCTCGCGGGCTTGCGGAGATGGTGCGGCTGGGGGTGAGGCTTGGCGCGCGGCGCGAGACGTTCTTCGGGCTCTCCGGGGTGGGGGATCTTGTGGCGACGTGCACGAGTGAGCATTCGCGGAACCGTCGCGTGGGGTATCGCTTAGGGCGTGGGGAGCCGCTCCAAAAGATCTTAGAGAGTATGACGATGGTCGCCGAGGGCGTCTATGCGACGGCGGCCGTGCGGGAGCTCGCAAGACGGCACAGCGTCGAAGTCCCCATCACCGAGGCCGTCTATGCCGTGCTCTACGAGGGCGCGAGCCCCCTCGATCAGCTCAACGCCCTCATGACCCGTGAGCCGAAGAGAGAGATTCTGTAGGACCTCTCCCCCAGCCCCTCCCCGGCACGGGGAGGGGCCAGACTTCGTCTGGACTATACACCTTGCCGCCTTCGGCGGCAAGACGAACGGTCCAGGCGGAGCCTGGTCCCCCTTCCCGCTTCGGGAAGGGGGCCGGGGGGTTAGGTCCAGAAAGGAGATCAGACTATGGCACTCAAGCGGACACCCTTGTTCGAGACCCACCAGCGCTTAGGGGCCAAGCTCGTGGAGTTCGGCGGCTGGGAGATGCCAATTCAGTACACGAGCATCATCGAGGAGCATCAGACCGTGCGAAGCTCCATGGGGATCTTCGACGTCAGCCACATGGGCGAGATCGAGATCACCGGACCCAATGCGCTCGATCTCGTGCAAAAGCTCATCACCAACGACGCCAGCACCCTGAAAGACTATCAGGTGCTCTACTCGCCCATGTGTTACGAGTCCGGGGGCACGGTAGACGATCTGTTGGTCTATAAGCTGCCCGATCGGTTCTTGCTCGTGGTCAACGCAGCGAACACTGAGAAGGACTTTGCGTGGGCGCAACAGAACGCCAAGGGATTCTCAGTCACTGTCAAGAACGTCAGCGACGACTACGGGCAGATCGCTATCCAAGGGCCGAAGGCTGAAGAATTCCTTCAGCCGTTCGTCGAGAGTTCTCTCAAAGATTTGCGATACTATTGGGCGACACAGGCGCAGATGCTTAGTCATACGGTCTTGCTCTCCCGCACGGGCTACACGGGGGAAGACGGGTTTGAGATCTACGCTGAGCCGAAAGTGATTGTCACTCTCTGGGATGAGCTAGTGCGGGCGGGGGCCAAACCCATCGGCTTAGGAGCGCGCGATACGCTGCGCTTCGAAGCAGGGATGCCCCTCTACGGCCACGAGCTCGACGAGAAGACGACCCCCGTGGAGGCGGGCCTGGGCTGGACAGTCAAAGAGAAAGACTCCGACTATAACGGCAAAAAGATCTTGCTCGCGCAGAAGCGTCAGGGCACGGCCAAGAAGCTGGTCGGGCTGAAGATGCTCGAGCCAGGGGTGCCGCGCCAGGGATACAAGATCTTCGCTGACGGCAGAGAAGTCGGAGCCGTCACCAGCGGGATGTTCGCCCCGACGGTCAATGCGTTCTTAGCGATGGGGTTTGTCTCGTCGGACATCTTGCCGACAGCGCTGATAGAAGTCGAGATTCGCGGGCAACGCAAGAGGGCGCAGCTCACCAAGCTCCCGTTCTATCGAGGCAGCGTGCGGAAGCTTGGTTGATTGGTTAGAATGATTGCACAAGAAGGAAGGACAATGAAGAAGAAAGCTCAGATTTGCCATCTAACTGCCGTTATCTGGAAGGAGGAGGGCGGCTACGTCTCGAAATCTCCAGAGCTCGGGGTGGCCAGCGCCGGCGATACCCCTCAAGAAGCGTTGCGCAATCTTCAAGAGGCTGTCGCTCTCTATCTCGAGAACGCCAAAGCGCTGGGACTGTGGGATGAGCTCCAGGGCGCGATCACGGCTTCGGAAAAATATACGGCTGTTTTCGAAGTTGCCCCTTGATGGCTCGACTACCCATTGTCTCATCAGAGCAGGTGATCAAGGCCCTACGTCGCGCGGGATTCATAGATGCTCCTAAGCGAGGGAAGGGAAGCCATCGAGCTTTATACAAAGTTGATGAGACCGGGCGCAAGCGATTGGTCATTGTGCCTAAGCGTCGTGAACTGCCGAGGGGAACATTGGCAGCGATCTTAGACAAGCGGGCTTGACCCTCGAAGAATTCCTAAAATGGCTTAGATAAAAGATATGACGATCCTCGACTTAGGTCTGCGAGACTACGAAGAGGTCTGGCGCTTGCAGAAGGAGCTCGTCGCCCGCCGCCGCGCCGGCGAGATCCCCGATACGGTGATTCTCGTCGAGCACCCCCCGGTCTTCACCATCGGCCGCCAGGCTTCGCCTGGCCAGACTTCGTCTGGACTGTTCGCCTTCGCCGGCGAAGCCGGCGAAGATGAATGGTCCAGGCGAAGCCTGGTGGTCGTGGAGCGTGGCGGGGGTATAACTTTTCATGGTCCGGGCCAGCTCGTCGGCTACCCCATCGTAGACCTCAGAGGCCGCGGACGCGACATCCATCGCTTCCTGCGCGATCTCGAAGAAGTCCTCATCCGCACTCTGAGGGATTTCTCCCTCGACGCCCAGCGCCGCCCAGGGCTAACTGGCGTCTGGGTCGGCCAAAAAAAGATCGCCTCCATCGGGATCGCCGTGCGGCACTGGGTGAGCTATCACGGGTTTGCCCTCAACGTCTCTGTAGATTTAAGATATTTTCGCATGATCCGCCCCTGCGGCCTCGACGGCACCGTGATCACTTCGATGAGCGAGCTCTTGGGGAGAGAGATCTCTCTTGCCGAAGTGAAGCCCGCTCTGGTGCGGCGATGGCAGGAGGTTTTCACCCTCACCCCCGTCCCCTCTCCCCTCTGAGGGAGAGGGGAGCACAGGGGTGAGGGGGCATGGGAATGTAACGCCGATCACCCTGAAGTATTGACTCTTGCCCCCCCTTTCGGCTAGAATCACAACGTGTACACACGAGCGAAGCTCTTCATAATCTTCGTGATCGCCCTGGCAGCGACGGGCGTCGCCCAGACGCCTCAGCTGCTCGTCGAATCCCTCGTAGACCCTCAGGAGATCTTCACCAAGAGCAGCGGGCAGTCCCCCGATTCCGCAGCTATAAAGATTCTGCTGCGCGGCCTGCCCGCCCCAGAACGACCCATAGACGCCGTCTTCTTATTAGATCGCTCGGCCAGCGTCAACCTCTCTACAGTGAAGAAGATCGGCAAGGAGTTTGTGCAGCATCTCCACGAGAATGACCGGATCGCCGTGGTTGGCTTTGCCGAAACCGCCGAGATGCTTCTCCCGCTCTCGCCCGATCGTGCCCAGGTCTATCAGATCATTGACGGAGCCCAGCCGGGCAAGAAGACCGCCCTGGGCGAAGCTTTAGCGTTAGCTATTGATGAGCTTGTGAACAATGGCCGCCCCGAAGCATTCCGCGCGATCATCTTGCCCTCGGATGGGAATAGTCTCGTGGGGCGCCTGCCCCTGCCCGAAGCCCAGCGCGCCGGAGAGAATAACATTCCCATCTATGCCCTGGGCCTCAGCGGGGCCGCCAATCGCGTCGCCCTCAGCCAGATCGCCCAGAAGTCCGGGGGAGCGTTCTTTGGAAATTACAATACCCAAGTCTACGAAAGCATACTGAAAAAACTCGGTCGCCAGGCGGTCGCGCGCTTCGTGCGGCTCATGGTGACGCTGCCCGAACAGATTATTTTTGAGAGCGCGTTTGAACCCACTCAGGTGCGGCGCGGCGCGAAGGGCGCGACCGTCCTTGAATGGAACCTCCCCGTCGTCGTCGCCGGCGAGACTCGGACTGTCTCGTTTCAGATCGGCGCCCGCCAGAGTGGAACTATAACCCCTAAAGCTCTGATTGAGTATCGCGATCCCAAAAATAAACTTCAAAGAGAGAGCATCCCCACCGTGACCCTGACAGTGAATAAAATCAATAAGCCTCCGGTCGCGGCGTTTCGCTTCGTCCCCGAGACTCCTAAGATCAACGAGCGCGTTTGTTTTGACGCGCGAGAATCTCGCGACCCCGACGGCAAGATTGTTCAATACGCATGGGACTTCGACGGCGACGGAACGTTCGATGAATCCGTAACAGAGCCCCAGATCTGTCGCGTCTTCGAGTCTGTGGGGAATTTTAACGTGACGCTGCGGGTGACCGACGAAGATGGCGCCACCGCAGAGTTCACCAAGACCGTGACGATCATCGGTGTGGGGCAGATGGTCTCAGCGATCCCCAGGGCGCATTTTACGTTCTCCCCTGCGGCGCCGAACGCCGGCGAGCCCGTAACGTTTGACGCTTCGGCGTCGCAGTCGGGCAACGGCGCGATCACCCAATACGAGTGGGACTGGAACGGCGACGGCACTTTCGACGAGATCGTGACCACTCCCATCGTCCAACACACGTTCAGCGATTCTGGGCCGCGAACCGTGACGCTGCGGGTCACCAACAGCCAAGGGCGCACCGCGGAGTTCTCTGCGATCGTGACGGTCATCGGGCGCGTCCCCTTGGGGTTTGATATAAACTCCCTCGCGACG
>Ga0079995_1029434_pt2 | contig 26388 bp, 31 predicted proteins | sample FaiFalFF_MnMetaG_2_FD_69198 | JGI IMG/M metagenome (GOLD analysis project Ga0079995, IMG submission 69198) | Freshwater microbial communities from Yellowstone National Park, Wyoming, USA - Fairy Falls C (FF_Mn_C) (SPADES assembly) (version 4) | ecosystem: Environmental > Aquatic > Freshwater >...
CGGAGGCTCTCCACTAACGTTAACAGCGGAGCTCTACAGCATACGCGCAAAAGTCGAAACGCTTGAAGGAGAGCCTGTTCCATCCGCGACGGTCAGGGTCTGGTATGGGGCCCGTCAGTCAGGCAACACAACGGGTTTCGCTTCTGCCACAACAAACTCTGAAGGAGTTGCCGAGGTGGACCTGCTGCCGGCCGGAAGCTACCCGCTCAACGTCGAGTACAACAGCGAGACAGTCTACCAGTCGACAACCGCCATAACGGTCAGCGGCCCGAGCACACCCCATCTAGCAAGGACAGACCTAACCAGATATAGAGTAAGAGTGCTTGACGCAGATGGAGCCGACCTGATAACGGGCATAGGCCTCGAAGGACGTCTCTACCTCGGCGATACACCATACGGCGGCGCCGCCTCCACAACTTCCGGCGAGCTTTCCTTCGGGCTGGTTAGGGCGAGGACCTACACTCTGGTCGTGAAGATGGGTGAGCTGGAAGTCTTCCGCGGCGAGGTCAGCGCACCAGCGGTTAATTCCATTAATGCAAGGTTTTACGACGCCGTAGTCAGGGTGGACGCCGCTGGGACACCGAGCCAGAACCTACTCTCATCCGTCACACTACGTCTGCGCGTAGGGAGCTACACGGTTGAGAAAACAACCAGCCAGTCAGCAGCCCGTTTCACAAACCTCCCCGCGGCGCAGTACAGCTACGAAATAGTGAGAGGACCATACACAATTGGAACAGGGCAGATAACGGTCAACTCAGACGAGCAAACAATTGTTATAAGGCCGACACTTTACACGGTTAAGCTCAGGCTTGTAAACGACCTAGGGGAAGGAATACCTGCGACAGCAACCCTCCGCACACATGACGACATACAGGTCGCGACAATTACAGCATCCGAGGACGGGACAGCCACCTTATCAGGCCTGATACCCATCCTATACCGTGGTAAAACCACCTTCAGAAACGTCGCAGTCGACGACGGGTTCGAATTCACCCTGGACCAAGACAATAAGGAAGTCGTCGTAACGACAAAAGTCTACACCCCCGTCTTCACGGTTCTCGATTTCGACGGAGTAGAAAACATAGGAAAAGCCACAGTAACCGTCAGCTCCGAAAACATAGTCGAGGAAGGCACGACAAACTCCACAGGTAAAGTCGTTATAAGAAATCTGCCGATAAAAACATACACGGTGAGGGTCACCTATCTGGGGATACCGGTCCACGAGGAAAATGTCAGAGTTGACTCAAGCCGTGAAATCAGGCTGAAGGCAAGCGGGATAATCGATGTGGAGCTCGAGATACTTGACGACGAGTCAAGGCCCTTGGAGGAGGGAAGTGTACAGATTGTTTTAGGCGCTGCAAAGTATGCCGGAGGAATATCTGGGGGTAGGGCTAGGTTTGAGAACATCCCGGCGGGGGCGTACGCGGCCACAGTGCAGTACAAGAATTTAACGGTCTACGACAAAAGACTAGCACCCTTCAGAGACGACGAAGAATCCGTGAAAATCAACGTAATGGTTTACTACCTTAGGCTGACGCTAGTAAAGTCGGATGGAACACCTTTATCGCAGGCAGCCATAACAGCAAAATACTCGGGAAGGCTGATCACGCAGGCTTTCACAGACCAGGCAGGTAGGGCGGAGCTTAAACTCCCCCGCGGAGACTTCGCCGTCGACGTCACATACCAGGACACAGCCGTCGCAAGCCAAACAATCTCAGTCGTCCAGTCAACGAACCTACAGCTAAAGACAAAGGTTTACAAGGTTGAGGTCCGTGTCGTCGGCCCTGACGGAACCCCCGTCGGCAACGCCGAGATCTCCGTGGCCCGGGGTGACAAACTGGTTGAGAAGACCACAACAAAAGAAGACGGAAGCGCATCCTTCTACGTTGCAGAGGGCGATTACACCTGGACCACGAAGATAGGCGGCTACACATACACCTCCAAGTACTCGTCGAAGGGCGATAAACAGCTCACCATAGTGCATGTGGTGGACGACCCCCAGCTCCAAGGGGTCGTCCTAGCAGCCACGGCAGCGGTCTCGGTTTCATCAGTCTTCGGACTGATCAGGTGGGGTAGGCTGAAGCCGGCTACGAGGCAGAGGCCGCCGGCTAGGAGCAGGCAGCAGCTCCCTTCAGAGGAGAGACGTCCTGCAACACTTAAGAGGACGCGGCAGCCACGTGTTTAGACGACAATGGCCTCCAAAAAAGACCTTGCATACATAGTTGTTTTGGGGGCGGCTGCGGTACTACTCGCTCTATCAATACTCAACACGGCCTTCGGCATAACCTTCCCGCTCCTCGTGGTGAAGAGCGGGAGTATGAGGCCGTTGATCGAGGTCGGCGACATAATCATCGTAACCCCCGTAAACCCGGCGGAGATAAGGGCCGACCCCGTAACCGGTGATGTCATAATCTTCTACAGGCCCGGCTACAAGGGGATGCAGAACTCGATAATCGTCCACAGGGCCATCGCCGCTACACCGACAGGCTATATAACGAAAGGCGACGCAAACAACGCCCCCGACTACTGGGGCCCCGTCCCATACGACCACGTCATAGGAAGGTGGACAGGCCTCTCAATTCCCTCATGGACCGGTATAGGATACCTAAGCCTCTTCCTACGCGGTGAAATATACCCGCCGCTGGGCCCGCTGCTTGTCTTCATACTCATAGCCGCAAACATAGCATTAATCATCAAAGATATTAAACAAAAGGGAGGCTCAAAAAATGAATAAACCCCATCCATGGACAGATTTGTTAACTCATCCGGCGGGTGACCGGACATCCCCATCGACGTTGATGTAGTACGGAAGAATGTCGAGGAGGTCAGGTGGTCTATTAGAGAGCTAGAGAGGCTAACCTCTAGAGAGTATAAGGAGCTGGGAGTGGATGAAAAATATGCCATACGCTATAACATCGTGGTTTTGGTTGAGGCCTTGGTGTCACTTTGTTTGCACATTGTTTCTGAGGTTTTTGGTGGAAGGCCCACTACGTATAGAGAGGCTGTACGTGCTGTTGCGGAGAGAATTGGAGTGATATGTGTAAAAGACCTTGAATCACTTGTCGGACTCCGTAACCTCCTAGTCCACAGATACTGGAACGTAGAAGATGAGAAGGTCTACCGAAGCTTGAAAGCTGACTTTAAATGTGTTGAGGAGCTTTTAGCCAAGGTCGAGGAGGTCTTCCTAGGTTGAGCATAACGTACTACGAGGTCTCTGTTGATATGCTCGTTGATAGGTTGAGGGCAGTTCTGGGTGGGAGGCCTGAGCTGGTGATAGCAGTGCTGTTCGGCTCCGTTTTAAGGCGGAAGCTTGTCAGGGACGTAGATATTGGGGTTTACTTCCGTTCGGAGGAGAGTTTGACTGATGTGATTGATTTAAGCAACATGCTTGAGGACGAGCTTAAGCTACCTGTCGACGTTGTGCCGTTGCGCCGAGCTCCCCCTAAGCTGAGGCTTAAAGCTTTAATGGGCGGGGTCAGGCTTGTCGTGCGAGACAACCTGCTCTACTGGTATCTTATCAGACAGGCTTTCTCAGAGGCAACGGATGTTGATTTGAAGCTAAGCCGTTTGAAGAATGTGTAAAATGGCTAATTTTTGCAGGATGTTTTCTCATTTACATTCCATTTGGAAAAACCCTTTTAATCCCACGTAATTCGTATGTGGTGTGGAGCTTAGGTCTTTCCAGGGAGTTATATCGGCGTGTTTGACGCCCAACGGGCGCTACAGGGAGAGTATACCGGAGCTCGTTGACTTCCACCTTAAGCATGGTGTGAGGGGTTTCTTCGTCCTCGGCACAACCGGTGAGGGTGTTAAGCTGAGCAAGGATGAGAGGGCTGAGGTGGCTGAGACGGCTGTCGAGTATGTGGGGTCGAGGGGTCTTGTAATAATCCACGCCGGCGCAGCCGATCTCTCGACAACGAAGTGGCTTGTGAACCATGCATCCAGGATAGGAGCTGACGCAGTAGCCGCAATAGCCCCCTTCTACCACCGCTACGATGTAGAATCCCTCGTTAGCTTTTACCAAGAGCTTGCGAAAACATCTTCAATCCCCCTACTGGTATACAACAACCCTGAGAGGCAGGGCTACGTCATACCTGTTGAAGGGCTGCTCAAGATACTTGAGTCATTGGGGCCCGGCTCAGGCCTCAAAGACAGCAGCGGTGACCCCGCCGCTCTCCTACAGCTCCAAAACAACTTAGGCGCAACCCATTTCCTAGCGGCGGGAAGCGACAAACTCATGGCCTACGCATTCATGATAGGTTACAGGGCACACGTTAGCGCAATAGCATCGGTCTGTCCGGAGCTGGCATCCCGCCTCTACAAAGCTGTCAAAGATGGGGATGTGGCTGAGGCGTTTAAGATACAGGCTAAACTAAACCGGGTAAACTCGGTGCTGAAGAAAACAGGCCCAGACCTTGCGGCTTACAGATATGCTTTGAAGCTTAGGGGTGTTGATTTGGGTGGGCCTATACCACCTACTAGAAAGCTGTCGGCCGGCGAGATGGAGTTTGTTGAGGGGTTTTTGAGGGCTGAAGGGCTGGTATAACTTCACTGACTCCGGAAACGGCTAATCAGCTCCCTCCGCCTAATCCACCCAGTTACAAATGCGGTAACCGAGACAGCTGCAGGAAACGCAGCGGCCGAGTGAAAACCATATACCGCCAGCACGCCTGCGAAAACTGCTGAGAAAAACGCGGTGTAGAAGACCGGCCTCGCGGCTTTCTTTGCCGCCGCAAGGTAGTCTCGGTGTTTTTGGATGAGGTGTTGGGGGTAGGGTATTAGGGGTACGCAGACCGTAAGACACGCATACAGTCCCGCCTGCCTCTCGCCCCAGCTTACAGGCTCGCCGCACAAAGGGCATCTCTGCACAGCAACACTATTGTAGCCATACATAAAAACCGTATACAGAAACCAAAATGCTGCAGCCATGTTCCTAATTCTAGATGAGGTTTAACATTTTTCAAAAATCCTTAAAAAATGAGGAGAGCTAGGTTGTCAACGCACCCAGCTGAGCCATCATCCCCATGGCATCGTATATCTCCCACTCTTCCGCAATCTTTCCGTTTTTAAACAACACTACACCTATAGTTGATGTAGTGAATTTCTTGCCTGTGGGGGCTAGGCCCTTAAACTCACCCTTATGCGTTCCGGAGATAGTCATGCGGTAGGCGACTCTTTCGTCTTCTGCGATCAACTCATCGACACGTACGTTGAAGTCTGGGAAGGCCTGACGAACTTCGTTTAGGAACTTCAGGTACGCATCTTTTGAAAGCCGAGACTCCTCACCTATTCCGTGGTAGACGTAGTTCTTGTCGCATAATTCATTGATTATGCTAAGCTTTCCTTGGTTGACTGAATCCACGTATTTTTGCATAGTTTGCTTCTGTTCAACTGTTGTCATGTGTAGTAGATGTTTTGATATCTATTAAGTGCCCTCTACATACATCAACGCAGACAACTTGGAAAGCCTTAAATGACATGCGGGAGGACAAACATCAATTCTCACAGCGTGAGATATCTTCGAACCCTATCCCCTATAGACCACGGCTGGAACACGTCCACATAATTCTCCCCAATAAGACAGGTTTAAGCCACGTCATTTAATCCATTTTGTTGCCGCATATTTTTTAAATTCATGTTGTGGTTATGTTGTCGTGATGTTGCTGGGCGCGCACGTCAGTATCTCGGGCGCTATACACATGTCGGTTGACAGGGCCGTCGAGCTGGGGTGCACGACATTCCAGATATTTACACGTAACCCGAGGGGGTGGACCTACACGAAGCTGAAAAAGGCTGAGGTGGATGAGTTTAGGAGGAAGTTTGAGGCGGCGGGCTTCAGTGTTGCTATGGCGCACATGCCCTACCTTCCTAACATCGCCTCCCCCAAGAAGGACATCTACGAGAAATCGGTTAGGTCGTTGGTCGCTGAGCTGGAGAGGTGTGGGGCGCTTGGGCTGGAGCTGCTTGTCGTGCATGTTGGAAGCCATCTCGGAGCAGGCTTAGAGAAGGGCGTAGAGCAGGTGGCTAACGCCGTCAACAGGGCGGTGGAGGCCGTCGACAACCAAGTCAAGGTTCTGCTGGAGAACATGGCGGGGCAGCGTAACTCCTGCGGCTCAAGGTTTGAGGACATCGCCGAAATCCTGTCACGGGTAAAGAACGCGGATAGGGTCGGTGTATGCCTCGACACATGCCACCTTCTTGCGGCAGGTTACGACATAAGAAGCGAGGAGGCCGTGGACGCAACAATCTCTAGGTTTGACAAAGTTGTCGGACTTAACCGGCTGTGGGCGGTCCACCTCAACGACTCCAAGGGAGCGCTGGGAAGCGGCCTCGACCGCCACGAACACATAGGAATGGGCAACATAGGGGAAAACGGCTTCAAAGCCTTCATAAACCACCCAGCCATCAGAGACAAGCCGATGGTAATCGAAACACCGGAAGACGAGCGCGGAAACTATGCAACAGACCTCGCAAAACTCAGAAAACTCTACACTAAAACCTGATCACACGCCTAATCTCGCTCAAAGTAAAACCCGACTCTAACAGGGCATAAACCGCCAAAGTATACTTGGAGCCCATCTTTCCTTCAGATGGCGGATAGTTGGCGTCCTCTTCCAATGCGATCCATTTCAGCGTAGATAGGAACGCTGCTGCTTCAACCTTCAGCCTTTCTTCAACGGTACCAAAGTAGTGGTTAATTATTCGCGGGACACCCCATCTATGGCTTGGATGTATTAGCTTTATTACAGCATTTATGAGATGTTCGTCAAATGCTTTGTCACTAGATTTCAGTGCATTATATTGGGTCGCTAGGTCATCATGTGATGGAACCTTTAGTTCAACCAACCTACCGCTTTCAAACTTTGCACGCCAAACAAAGAAATCATAATCGGTTTTCACTCCAGGAATCTGAATAAACACAGAGCAGTATTTACAATCTTCAACACGAAATACTCTGAAGGTTCTGTCGCTACAAATCCTTAGATGCTCCTCAAGAAAATCCCTAACTCCATCGGGTTTTGGTATGGGATCATTAATAATTCCAACCATGTTTTTGTAATTGTGGTCAGTAACTGCTTGATAGACTAAAGGTAAGTATTGTTTCCAAGGTGGCTCTCTACGTCTGGGCATTGCCCCACCATCTCATGCTATCCTTGTAGTCTTCGACCGATTCCCCCTTTTCGGGTTTTCTAAAAATGAATAGATGTTCATGTTCAATAAGATAGAAGTCTGTCCAGTAATGTTTTTCCTCAGGTTTCTCTACCCAGCATTCGTCCGCTGTCTTTGACAACCCCATCCATTTTTTACCCGTCACCTTCGTATGCCACTGTATTTTTATAATATCCTCTTTCAGGATGAAGCCCGCATCTAGAAACTGTTGCATCACACGGAGCGCCACAGGCACGTAATGTCTGCGTCTCCTTGTGTCGCCGATGAGAATAGCGCAATAGCGTCCGGGCTTTAAAACACGAAAAGACTCTGCAGCAACCTCACGTATGGCTGTTAGATATGTTTCAAGGCTTGAGGCCTGTGATAGATCTCCCTCGATTCTTTTGTTCTTGGAATATGGGATGATGTTTGCATAGGGTGGATGTGTTGCGATCAAGTCTATGGATTCGTCATTTATCAGATTAAGGTTTCTGGCGTCACCATGGTATACCCTTATGTTTGGTTCTTTATAATCTTCGTCTAAGGGCGTGTAGCTGAAGTTCAGCCTGTCCAACGTAAGAATCACGGCCTCATAGTTGATGTCAACGCCTATTGCGTTTCTTCCAAGAAGCTTGCATTCAACTAGAGTTGTTCCTCCACCACACATCTGATCTAGCACAATTTCGCCCGGCCTGCTGTAGCGAAGTAACAGGTTCCTAGGTATTTGGGGAGCCCAATTCCCCCTATAATCCCCCTTATGTGTGGCCCAGTCTCCTCTATGCGGGAAAGACCAGACAGAAGACCTCTCCAGAATAAAATCATCTGGTTGGTATTTCTCTATCTTGTGCGGCTTCCCAACGATTATAGTCTCATCCTCGATCGTGACTTTTTCATGCATTTTGACATATTCGAGGTATTCCTCAAATGTGACTAGCCGCATAGACATATAATTGGTTCTTTCTTTCACTGCCGGTAGCACCATGGCAAATCACCATTAACTTCCAGTCTTCTATCACCATTGTTCAACTGAAGCATCCGCATTTAACATGTGCAATGTGAATTTATAGTTTCCTAGCCAACAGGTCTGCGCATGAATTGGTTTATTTTACGTAAATGGGGGAATGTATAGCGTACTCCGCTTAAAGCCGCTAACTCGCCCTTCTGTTCTCTACATTACGGCATAGACCTTATCAGTCATCTAACCGTGATTGAAGATTAGTTAACATTTTAAATGTTGCTTTCTGAGTTGTTTTTGGATGGGTGTTTGGCGTTCTCTGGGTGTTAAGGCTGTTACGCTGGCGGTGGTTTTGGTATCGGTGCTTTTCCTCGTGGTTGTTATGCTGGGTGTTACAGGGGTCTCCGACAGGATTCTCAAAGCCTACGTCGACGACGAGCTCCGCACGGTCAGGCAGTCCCTCTCCCAGAGGATCAAGGACCCTGTCGAGCTTGAGAAGGCCTTGGAGCAGGTTAGGCTCGAGCTGATACAGTCATATGGGCTTGACAGGCCTTGGTACGAGCGTATTCCTTCGATGGTTCTGCGGGTTTTAATGCTCGACCTCGGCTACTCAAGGACGATAACCTCCTTCGCGGGAAGCAGGCGTGTCGCCGACATCATAGCGGAGAGAATACCCTACTCCGTCATGCTTGTGACCACGGCAGTGGCGATAAGCGCGGCCGCCGGCATATGGCTTGGGATGCGGGCCGCCTACAGAAGGGGCTCCCTTTTCGACAGGTCGCTGTCCTACCTCGCCGCAGTCAGCTACGCCCTACCATCATGGTGGACAGGCCTACTCCTCATACTGTTCTTCTACTTCTACCTAAGGCTCTTCCCAGCCGGAGGACTCTACAGCACGCCCCCGCCAACAGACCCGTTCATGAAGACACTCGACCTGCTTTGGCACGCGGCCCTCCCTGTCGCAACACTCGTCATAGTCATCATAGGAGGCTGGGCCTATGTCTCGAGGACTATGGTCCTCAACATAGCCCAGGAGGATTTTGTGCAGGTAGCGAAGGCAAAAGGGCTGCCGGAGAGCCTGATAAGGCGGCGGTACATCCTAAGGCCCGCCGCACCCCCCATAGCGACAAACATAGTCTTCGCAATCGCTGGCTCAATAGGCGGCGCCATATTAACCGAGACAGTCTTCAACTGGCCCGGGATGGGCAGGCTCTACTACGAGGCTATATCAGCCTTCGACGAAGGACTTGTAGTAGCCCTAACTTTCATCTACACCCTGATATATGTTGTGGCGAGGTTTGTAATAGAGGCGTTGATAGTTGCCCTCGACCCTAGAGTAAGGCTTTAGTGTTTGGTCAGGTAATGGAAAAAGACGCGTTGTAAATATGAAACTACACCACGATAAAAAACTTCGCTATCATTCCAATGTTTTCTTGGTTTGTCCTTGAATTTGTGGAAAAATAGGGTTTAAGCCACAGAGCACTAAATGTGAGGATGGATAAGCTTACCTAGCTGCTTGCATAACCTTCTACCCGCTTGAGAAGTATAGCCGATGCCCAGAAAATAAAAACCCTTTAAGAACTTTTTAGGGAGGGGTGATGGTAAGAGGTACAGAGTTAGGTGTTGAAGGGTGGAATTATTCCGAAGATATGCTTATTTAGCCGCTTGAGCCGTTGAAGGCTTAGGCGGTTGAAAATAGTTGAAAGGTGACTTGGAGGGCTTCCTGAAAGAGTGCGGGAGGGCCGCGGAGAAAATTAGGTCATGGATCAACGAAGGGAGGTTTATCAGCGTTTTTACCCACAACGACGCCGACGCACTCTCATCAGCCGGGATCATAGCGGGGGCGTTAAGGAGAGAGGATGCACGGTATCGTGTGAGGTCTCTAAACAGGATTGACGACTTTATCCAGCTGCATCAGGAGGGATATGTTGACGCCGATTCAGTAATCTTCACAGACATAGGCAGCGGATACCTAAATGAGTTGAGTCAGCTACTTGCGGGTAAAAGTGTGGTGATTCTAGACCACCATGAACCATCTCATACGGACTTGCCTGAAACATGGGTTCATGTGAACCCCCACAATTATGGATTTGACGGCGCACGGGAAATAAGCGCCTCCGGGGTGTCATACTTTACAGCAAAGGCCCTTAACCAAGCCAACGTAGAGTATTCGGCCATCGCGGTTGTAGGGGCGCTGGGCGACCTTCAAGATAAAGACAGCCGTAGAACGCTCCACGGACTAAACAGCCGCATCGTCGACGAAGCTATCAACGCGGGGTTGCTTGAGGCCAAGGACGACATAATACTCTATGGAAGGACCTTCAGACCCCTCCACGTCGCCCTCTCCTCAACAACCAGCCCATACATACCTGGGCTTAGCGGCAGGGAGGATGCCTGCTACAGCTTTCTGACATCCCTCGGCATCAACCTTAAAGACGGCGACCAGTGGAGGACTCTTTCAGACCTCAGCGAGGAAGAGAAAAAGAATCTCTACAATGGCTTGATTCAGTATGTTGTTTCACGCGGGCTTCCGTCAAGCATGGTTGGTGAGCTTGTGGGAACATCTTACGACCTTGTCAGGGAGGAGCTGTGGACCTACCTGAGGGATGGAAGGGAATTCGCAACACTCCTAAACGCGTGCGGGAAAACAGGCAATGCATGGCTGGGGATACTTGTCGCCATGGGTGCGAGGTCCGACGTGCTTGAGGAGGCTCAGGGGGTGTTGGAACAATACCGCGCCAGTCTAGCAAAGGCCATGGACTATGTTTCGAGGCCCGGTGTGATGGAGGAGTTAAACAACATAGTTGTTTTAAAGGGCGGTGACGTGATAGACGAAAGGCAGGTAAGCTCCATAGCCTCTATAATTTCCTCATCAGGTCTTCTGCCCACGTCCAAGCCCCTGATAGCCTTTGCTCAGGCTGGTAACATGGTTAAAATCTCTGCAAGAGCCACGAAACAGCTGGTGGAAAAGGGCCTGAACCTCGGGGCCCTTCTCTCACGTCTCTCAGCCGAGTACGGTGGGAAAGGCGGCGGCCACAACATAGCAGCTGGGGCTGAAATACCCTCCGACAGAATAATAAGGTTTCTGGCAGACCTAGACCGTGCGGTGGGTGAGCAGCTTGCAAAAAATGTTGGTGCGGGGAGTGGTTAGGATTATTTTCGCAGACAGAGATACGGCGGTGTCTGTATACGGAGCGATAAAGCCGGATGACAAACCGGTCCCTGAGGGGTTGGAGGTCGAGACAAGGCTTGAAGGATGTGTCGTTGAATCAACCATATCCTGCGAAAGAGGCTTGGCCAGTTTTCTTGCAACAGTTGACGACATTTTTAGGATGGCGGCGCTGGCTGAGAAAATACATAAAACCGTGAAAGAAGAAGATGCAACAAGTTTATAGACGGCCATGATGAGGTTGGGGTGGGTTGTCGAAGAAGTCCTCTGAGCAGAAAAAGCCGAAAAAAACGTACGAGATTTACTCCCCTCCATATTTCGGAGGACGCTGGCTTGGGAGCACTATGGCGTCGGAGCCAGAGCAGCTCTTGGGCAGGGTTATAAGGACAAGCCTTTACGCAATCACTGACGACTTTTCGAAACAGTATCTGCTGCTGAAGTTCAAAATAATAGATGTGAAAGACAGCGTCTGTGAAACCGTCTTCTACGGACATGAATATGGAAGAGAATATCTGAGGAGCCTCGTAAAGAGAGGCACGAACAAAATAGATTACATCTTTGATGTAACCACTAAGGATGGTTTCAGGCTGAGAGTTTACCCGACAGTCTTCACAACTTCTCATATCTCTTCTTCAAAGAAAAAGGCGATAAGGGCTTTGATGAGGAAGGTTGTTGAGGAGGCTTCCGCAAATCTTACACATGACCAGCTTGCGCAGGAAATGGTGCTTGGGAAGACTTCGTCAGACATATACAATGAGGTTAAGAAAATCGTGTTACCGCGGCATGTAGGAATTGTCAAGAGCAAGGTCTTGAAGCTTGGACAGTACAAAGCAGTGACACCTGCGCAGACGGGGTCTTAAACGAATGGAGTTCGATGAAGAAGAGTTTAGACGAAGGTTTCCGGCGCTGTACTCAGAGATTAAGCGGCGGAGAATGTCTGTCAGGGTTTCAGGATATCGGAGCAACGCGGAATTGGCTGAGAAAGAGGCGGAAACAAAGTTACCCGGTGTTATAGATTATCTTAGGCGTTGTGACACCGACGAGCAGGGGAGGGAGGTCATAGAGTACCTGAAGAAAACAGGTGAGCTGGGAAGTGAAGAGGCCGAGCTTCTTCTCAGGCAGCTGGAGGAGAAAGGTATTAGAAGCTTCGGAACCCGCAAACAGCTAGGGCATTATTTCAGGGAAGCTCCTTAGCCCCGTTTCTTGGTTGAAACTATTGAGACTATCTGGTTTGGTTTAAGCGGCTGGTCCTCGGAGAGCCTCATGCCTGTCTGGGCGTCGACTGCGTAAAGGTATCCCTCCCCGAGCTCTGAATGTATCTTGTAGGCAAGCTGGCGTGGAGTAGTTTTTCGTGGGACAAGGTATACGTCGGGTAGGACGTTTCCGCTGTGGTCGGTTAGGGTGTGGGGGTCTTCAACGGGGTAGACAGGTATGTATCCCAGCTTCTCCAAATAGGCTTTATTGATCACATGCTGCACCCCGGTCCCGCCCAACTTAGCGATTACAAGCTCCCTAATTTTCTCCAAGGCCTTTACCTGCTGCGGCCTCAACCTCTCCCTGTCCACGATCTCAAAATCGCTGTCGCCGGGTAGGTATTTTATCAAGCCGCGGGAAGCCGCAAGCCTCAGGGTTCTCTCCGCCTCTGCAGAGCATGGAACGACGTCGTAGCCGGCTTTTCTCAACCTCTCGAGACCTGCCTCGGCTTCGGCCACATCGCATTTGTTCGCAGCTACAACAACAGGCTTTGTTTTCTCCCTGATGATGGTTGCCAAGTGTTGTAGATTGTCTGAGCTCCAGGTAGTTGGTTTACGGAGGTCTAACCCGGACTCTGTCAAGGCATCCGTAACCTCCTGCTCGGAAACCCCAAGGCCTGAAAGCTTTCTACAGAGCTCTGCAGTCAGGCTTACCTGTCTAGCCTCAGCAGCCCTTGAGATGCGCGGCCAATCCCTCAACAAAATCTCCTTCAACCAGATGTCGAACTCCCTCAAAACAACCTCCACATCCTCCACCGGGTCATGTGTTCCAGGCTCAACTAGTGTACCGTCTATCGCTGTTCCTCCGGAAGCATCGGCTACAACAATCAAGGCTGAGGCCTGCCTTATCTCGTCAAGAAACTGGAGCCCAAGACCCTTACCCTTATGGGCTTCGGGGATAATACCGGGGCAGTCGATTATCTGAATTGGGACAAGTCTCACGCCATCTACACACAGGCTGTTCTTCGGGTTGCATTTCACGTCAAGGGATTTGCATACACAGTTTAGCCTTACATAGGTGACTCCGACGTTTGTCTTCTTGGTGGTGAAGGGATAATTCGCTATCTCGACCTCTGTGAGGGTTAGAGCGGAGAAAAGAGTGCTCTTTCCAACGTTCGGCTTACCCACTACGCCGGCAAGCTCCATCCAAAAACGTCGGCCTCCCGCCGTTAAAGAGTTTTAGCACTCGGGTGGTGTGGGTCAACCATTATGACCTCGAACCATTTATAGAGCGAGTCTGCGGCCAAAGGGTACGCACCCAGCGGTTTTAAGTTAGGGTATTTCTTGGTAGCCCTCGAAACCGCCTCCTCCTTCATAGATACATTTACCTTGTGTTTAACAACGCCTATCGCCTTTGGCCTTCTACCGGAGCGTGGCCTTGGTTTGCTGAAACCACCTCTCCTAACCCTGACGCGGAGGACCACGAACCCCTGCTTGTCACGGTATCCCAGCATCCTCGCCCTGTCAAGCCTCAATGGTTTCTCAACCCTCACGATGGAGGCCTCTCTCCTCCACTCGACAAGCCTCCTCCTCATTAAACTCCTCAACGTCTCCGGCCTCTCACGCCACATCCTGTTCAACAGCTTGTAAACCGATGTCAACCCTTCAAACGCTGTTCGCGCCTGTTCTTAAAGATGAAAAGCTCATAAGAAGGATGGGCCACCATGGCTTGGATGATTAGGCTGAGAAAGGCCAGATGCAGGGTTCACTGCTACTCCACTGAGGACCCTGATAAGGTCAAGAGGGCTGTGGAGAACCTCATCAAGGATACCCATTTCACCGTAAGGACTACAAGTTTGGAGGGACATTACGGAGACATTATAAAGGTTTACGAGTACGATATTTTAGATGAAAACGATGTCGCCTGGCTTCTACGGAAGATAGTTAAGGCTGTAGGTGTTTCTTCACTGGGTGTTGAGGAGAAGTCCGGTGCCGGGGGGCGGATTCATGTTAGGCTGAGCAAGCAGAAGGCCTATGGCGGGGTTGTTGATGTTGAGGAGTTTGACCCCGTCAAGATCGAGTTTACTTACGAAGGCGACTGGAGGGAGATTTTTAGGTGGCAAGAGAGTACGCAGACATATACCTGAAGGGGCTTGATGGGGACTGTATTGCGGCCTTGGTTGGTTACAGTTACCGGTTGGCCTGCGTCGAAAACCTGTCCAACGAGTTTGCCGAGAAAGCCCGGAGCCTTGGTTTAACCGTTAGAAGGAAACAGGTCTTAAGTCCTAGTTCAAGGTCTGAGCTATTGAGATGTTTGCATGAAATAGATGAAGAAGTATGTGTTAGCGTTAAGCCTTTAAGCCGTGAGGCGTTGATGACCGCGCTCAGGGATAGACGAGTTGACACGGTCATGCTTCACGCAGGTATTGCTGAAGTCGACCGGCACATCCTGCAGGTATGGGAGAATGCGGTTGAGTTAGCCGTGTCGGAGCTTGTGGAATGTGCTGGAAACGTTAAGGGTCTACGTACAGTAATCGCGTACTGTAGAAAAGCCGTAGACAACGACATCCCGGTCGCAGTCTCCAGCGGAGCAGCGTCAGCCGAAGAAATACTCCCACCTCAACAGCTTGCATATGTTTTAGCCGCCTTGACGGATGTGGAGGCACCGGTTCTTGACGCAGTCTCAACAGCACCAGTTACAATCCTTAAGAAAGAGCGGAAATGAGTGAAAGACTCTTCAGGAAAAAACGCAGGTATATTGTCATAGAGGGGTCCAGGGACACACAGGTTTTCGAGGCGTTGCGGGATGTCTTCCAAAGGCTTTATGGAGTCATCGGGCTAGCTGAATCAGGTTTAAGGAAGATTGATGTTAAGGGCTGTTTAGCTGTTTCATGCTATAAGGAGTGGGTTCCAAAAGTTGTGCTTGCCATATCGCTCGTACGGGAGGCCGCTGGGCATAAAACCGCTCTAAAAACCGTTAAGGTCTCCGGAACCATAAAGAGTTTGGCTGAGGAGCTCGATTAAACACCCAGCTCATGAATGTTTTCTTCATTGATGGCTTATATTCACTCCTGAGCCTTTCCGCATTTGCTGCAGAATAACGTACCCTTCTTAAGCTCCTCGCCGCAGAACTTACACCTATCAACCTCAGCCATTCTCTCACGCGACCTCTCAAACCTCCTCGCTATGAAGATGGAGGTCTCAATCAGAAGAACTAGAGGTAGAAAAAGGATGGTGTTGCCCACAAGCCAGCCGTCGGGTGTTATTACTGCGACCAGTATGTAGAGCCCCCCGTATATGTACAGCCTGTTCTTGGCGATTGTCTCCGAGCTCAGCAAGCCGAAACGGACAAGTAAAACAACAATGGCCGGGGAGGTGAAAATAACCCCGATAAGCAAAACTGTGGTGAAGACGAGGCTGTAAAACTCCATCGCACAGACGGTGGGGACTATTCCGGCGAGGTCGAAGAAAAAGACCATGGTACGCATGATTAACGGTGCCGCGACAAAGTATCCGAAAGCCATGCCCGCAACAAACAGGGAGAAGAAAGCCGCTGTGAAACCGTAGATAACCCTTCTTTCATGCGGATATAGTGCTGGGTCGACGTAGGCGTAGGTTTCATATCCTATGACCGGCATTATCGAGGCCACCGCTAAGAAGGCAGCGGCTAGGAAGATAAGTTCAAAAGGCGATGTTACGCTGCAACCTATTATCGTAAGTTTTCCGCCCGAAATATCGTTTACCACCCTCTTCAATACTAGCGAAACCATGGGCTCATAAAGGTCTGGGTTGAATGATGTCAAGTTGGCGGGGAAGGCAAGCCAGAAGATTAAGGCAACAATGAATGAGACTATGATGACCTTAACCCTGTCTTTTAACTCACGTATATGCTCGATTAACGGCAGCTCCTTGTCTCTGCTCAACGCAGTCCACGCAGGAGAATACCGTATTTAGCTTGATGTTTTTGATTTTGCAATTATTTCCTGAGCTATCTGTTCACGAGTTTTTCCCTCTGTCTCTATGTTGAGGGCTCTCGCAACCTCAATGAGTTTGTCGTCGGGCGGTGTCGTTGTCGGTGTTAGTGAAGCAGCCTTAGAGATTTCCTCCTCCAAACCTTTAGACGCTTTTTCAAATTCCCTTCTCGCCTGCCCAACAGCCCTAGCCATCTTGGGGAGCTTCTCAGGCCCCCATAAGAATAGGATAGCGATTACTACCGCCACGACAATCCATTCGAGACCCTGTATTGCCATGGAACTCTCTATAATTTCGTAATGGCATCTGGCTATTAAACATTACCCGAGTAAAACTGTTCCCCCGTCTACAACTATTGTCTGCCCGTTAATGTATGACGACCTGTTTGACATTAGAAATGACACGACGTAGGCGACGTCCTCTGGAGTACCCCAGCGTCCGGAGGGGCTTTCCCGTTCGAGGGCTTCAAACTCGGCTTTAGACAGTATCGAGACCGTGGGCTTCGTTTTTATGTTGCCCAGAGCAAGGGTGTAAGCCCTTATGCCCTTGCGGCCGTATTCCTGAACTATGTGTTTGGTCAAGCCGAGTATGGCTGACTTAGCGAGCGTGTATGGTAGGCCGCGGTCGTATCCCGTCAAGGCAGGTGTTGAGCTGAAGTTCACTATGACACCGCCTCGCCGTTTCAGCATTTTCGCTAAAACATGTTTGGTCATAAGGAAAGAACCTATCAAGTCAACGCGAATGACCTTGACTATGTCCTCGGGGTCTATCTCGGTAAGAGTTGTCTTCCACAGCCTTTCCTCCATTGGGTATCCGGCTACGTTGGCCAGTCCGTCCACCCGTCCAAAGGCCTCAACCGTTTTCTCTACAAAAGATGAAACCATTTTCTCGTCGGAGACATCCAGCCGCCACCCTCTAACCCTATCCCTTCCGTAGGTTGCCGCCCATTCTTCAACAAACTCTTTCACTAAACTTTCTCTTCTAGAGCCCACGGCGACAAAAGCGCCCTCCCTGAGGAGTTCCTCGGCAACAGCCCTGCCAATATCACCGGATGCCCCCGTAACGATACAAACTTTTCCCTCAACTATACCCATACCATCAGGCCTCTCCGGTACATACTTATTGAATAACTTTAAACGGCCTGCCAAACTTAGGGCGTATCCAACAATCCTTAAATTCTTGTCTACATCACTTATAAGTGTAGCTTTAAAGTTTATAAATAGCAAATAGGAGTTGGATGCGCCTCGAACATCAGACACCCCCGATTAACAAAACACTAATCTTCCCCAAATACACAGAGCTAACTTATTAAAAGCTAAACGGTAAACATGAAAAAGGAAGTAAAGGAGGGAAGAGGGGTTTGGCTGGGCACCTCCAACCTAACACTAGAGAACCCAGAAGACCAGAAGGTGTAAGTATGTGACCACACCACCCTAAAGGAACAACTCCATAGGGTGGCAGGTGTTATATACGGGCCTCTCCAGCCTTCTGGGTTTTTCTCCGTCAGGCTGGAGGGCCGGTCTTCTGGGCTTTTATTATGGTCCATATGGTCTTCAGTACTTCTTCGAGGTCTCTGCCTTTTACTCTGTATCCTTTGACTGCTATTGTGAGTCTTTCGAGCGCTTGTCTAGCTGTCTTGGACCTGTGGTAGCGTGTTTTCCTGTCCCTATGCCATAGTCCGAAGTAGTTTCTTGTTCTCCTCCATGAACGCCATTCTGGATATGTTAGGACTTCTGCTAAGGCCGCTAGTGCTGAAGGACTTCCATGTATTCCAAGCACTTCGACCACCTTGTTGTATGCAGGGCATCTTCTCCCAGCCTCCTCGGCGATCTTGGACACTATCCCATCCATCTCTTCCTCCAGTGATTTGATTATATGTCTAAAACCTGTCTCTGTAGCTTTACCTATGTTTAGTAGTCTTTGATGCGTCCTCAAAATACCACGGTACACCGAAATCATCCGTCTCATTATCAGGAAGTCTTCTGAAAGTTTACGGAACCATAGTTCCTCCAGACTCATTAATGTCTTGATGTCTCCCCTCGTAGTCTTTGACAGCTTAAGCTCCCCACGCTTCTTCTCTACTAGCGTTAACCGTCGTAGGCTGTAGAGCTCCACGCCACGTCTTAGAAGCCCTATTGCATCATCTGTATGATTCAGCGGTATAACATCAACGAATACCTTGTCGCCAGCCTTAACCGGAATCTCAGCAAAGCTGTCCGCATGCCTGAATGTTACACCGTCTGTGGTGAATGTTATCCTGTATCCCTCACCGTTCCTAGCCCTTCGATGAACGTCGCAGAAAAATCTATTAACCCCTTCCCCCACGGGTGCCTGGGCCTTGTCAGGGGATGGAAGGCACCCAAACCCATCCCCCGCCCCCTCAATCGAATTAGTACTGTTCATGCTCCCGGGAGCAGGAGCCGCCACGACCATTTCAGCCATGGCTTTCCCGGGAGGCCCACTCCCGAGTTCAATCCCCGACAGGAGGATTGATTCCCTCCCGCCGGAGACAAGCCCCGTGGGAGGAACCTCCTATCGGGGAACAGTGGAAGAAGGAGTTTATCTTTTTGTCGTCTGTTATTTTGGTCGTCGTATGGAGCTGTCGTTCCCGGAGACCGTCCTAAACAGCCTCCATACATGCGGAGCTAGCTCCAGCCTATGTATGGTCGCCTTTAGGCTTCTCCGGGCATCCGCCCTGTTGGAGCCGGTCTCTGTCCCCCCACATGGGTGGCCGGAGATAGCTCCAGCGCCACGGAGGTGTCCCCGGAGATAGCTCCAGCCGGACACCGGGACGGTTCCACGTGGGGCAGAGACGCCACGGGGCCGGAGATAGCTCCAGCACCCCGCTGGTCGTGATAGCACGCCAAGCCCCATGCGCCAAACCCCTCTCCCCAACCGTCCCATAAAAAACCTGTGGGACGGGAGCCGGTGAAGGCTCGCGGGAGAAGGGTTCTTGTTTATCTCCCCTCTTTGTTCCGAGCTTTAGCCGCTCTTCAACCCCTTTTTTAAGGAGTTCTGGCGGCGGCTTCAGCCCGGCGTGGCGTTTGCCAGGCCCTTGGGACCGCAGACAGGTATTACCCTGCATACGAGGCATTCTGACCTCAGTCACCCCTCACCACCCCCTCCCAAGCCTGATCTGGGGTTTAGGGGTATTTGCCTGCCGCCGGGTGCTTCCCGGCCGCGGCCCCGCAGGCGTTCCTATGCATACCAGCCGGACACGTCTTGGCGGACCCCAAACAGCTTTTAAGCCGTTTGGGCTGCGGGTTCTTTGACCCGCAGGGCTTCGCCGACCGCCTTTGAGCCGCCCCGCCACAAGGCGACCCCCTCCAGCACTCCTTTCACCGGGCTTTTGGTCCGGTTGGCGGGCAGCACCGGCTGCCTGACAGCCAACCTTTGGGAGCTGGCTGTCTGCTAAGACCTAATACACAGATACATAAAACTGTTTAACATCTGCGACACGGATGGGGTTTATAAACGGCTCACTTCATCTATTTAAACACCAGATCTGCTTTAGTTAGCACCCCCACCTCCTCAAGGCCTGGGGTTTAAATACACTACGTCTGAGCCGTCTGGTTTGAGGCTAAAGCCGCACAAACAAAACACTATATCACAGTTAATAATGCTCACTAAGTGAGAAGATGACGGCATGTAGGGGGATGTGGAGGCTGCGTGGGGTGCGGCAGGTGGCCGGCGTCAGCCGCTCAACCCACCTATGGGTAGCTACTCAGAGTTTAAGGGGTTTTAAATAGTGTCCGGCTCCGGACACCTAATGGAGGGCTTATCACTGAGCTAGGCTGGGTTGGTTTAACGTTCCATCTTACCCGACCTACAGTTTATCCAGCCTACCATCAATTCTCATAGAAACCCTAAGCATCCTCTCCAAGACGCCAAGCCTCTCCTCATGAGACAGGAGGCTTGACATCAGGAAGACATCAAAGACATCACGTAGAGGGTACATTGTCCCCGCGTGTACATATCTGAATGCTTGGTCTACTAGCCTGTCGAATACCTCCCTCTCATCAGCTAGAAGGGCCTTCCTGAAGGGGAACCATCTGTTAACCTCTTCCTCAAGCCTCTGCCTATATGTTAGGCTATTCCTACCCATGTCTATTACAGCATTGTGGAGGGATATATGTTGAGAGAGTAGGTTGAAAGTGCATTAAGCATTAAATAGTGTTACCGATTTCATTTATTGTTTAAGCCTTTAAATGTATTAGGATGTAGTAATGCTGTGGAGGGTGAGGCCAGGGTCATAGATAGAGCCAGTATGGGCGTCATTAGATGTAGCATAGAGGGTGGGAGAGCACGTATAGTGCTTAAGAAAGGTCTTAACGCAAGGTCTGTTCAGACAGGTTATGGTAGGCTATTCTTCAGGCAGGGAAGAGGCTGGTCCGCAGGTCTCAAACATCTATCCATAGAATCCAAGAACCCAGCAACTATCAGCATATCCATGTCTCTAAGGGAGGTTGCTGGTTTGGTTAAAAACTTCTACGGTGTCGTCTGCGCCCCTATGGTTAAGATAGACATACCTCACGGTAAGGATATTTGGCTAATGATGCTTGCACCCATCTATAATACACCATTAATAGAGATATCAAAGCCAGTACTAACAGCTGATAGGGCTTCTGTACAGGCATCTCTGTCTGTTGGGGATGGGGGCCTCAGATACAGCCTAAACGCATACGGCTCAGGCTTCAGAAGAGCAGGACTAGAGCTTACCAGACAAGTATACACAGGATGGTCAACAACCTTCGGACGTGAAAAGATTACCGCGTCTGAGAAGCTTGCAGAAGCATGGCCCGGAGAAAACATCCAATCCACATGGAAACCTATCAAAAGACATACAGAACCAACAATAATAGCCATGAACTCTATACCGTCTAGAAACGATGTAGTAACATTACTACAATCCCTAGGATATTTAATCCACAATGTTCTATTACTAGGGCCACGAATAATACATAGCCCTTTCATAGTAGGTGATGGAGAAGCAGTCACATACAGGGTCAGGCTAAAACTAGACGGAAAACTAATGGATGAGACAGAGCTAAGGATATCATTTTCGTAGAGGTCTATATTTTTGGCAGAATGTCTTTGTATTTCTCCATCCTCATCTTTCTTCCTTCAGGCTGTATTAACCACGTCATCCAGCACAGCTCAATAGGCCTATAACCGCATGATATAGCTACCTGCTCGGCCTTCCTGATGAACTCAACGTCATCCTCTACAGGCTCTAAACCGGCTTTCACTAGAATCTCGTTTACCACCCTCTTAACGATCTTATCTGGCATTACGGTGTCAACCCCTCCCATCATTCTCAGATACTGAAATGTGACCAATCCGACCCCTTTAATCCTCCCAATAGGGTCTTCCCTCCAACCCTCAAGCCTTGTATTCGAAGCCCAAGCTCTGAGAGCTGTTTTATCGTCATCACTTAATGTAGAGAGATAGGAGGCTATATCCCTGGCTATAGCCCAAGACCGTCTATTCCTACACACCCCCCTTAACTCATTAATATCTGCTTCCGCAAGCTCTCTTAGATACCTTATTCTCCCGCTTACTACAAACCTTTTACTAAACTCTTCTACCTTTGGGACTACTGCTGTGAAGTAGTTTAGGCCTATCGATGTGAAGGCGGCATCAACAACCATCAAGACAACGCTTCCACCCCACCTCTCACTCCTAAGACACCTAGAGCAATACACATCCAACCCAGAAACCCTACACATATAACTGTCAACAATCTCTTTCAATGAAGACATACAGACATCTTGAAGGTTAACGGTTTTAATAATTTATTCACCCACATCTCGTCTTTTACGACCAATGATAGTGGATACCGGAACTCCCCTTCCAACCTTCAAACCCCACAGACCTAGGGGCCTCCTACCAAGAAGTACTATCCTACCATGATTACTCCTACCCTTCAAACCAGCATTTACATAGACCCCATCTACAGCATACTTTATCCTCCTGAATGAACTATATACCCAACATCTACATCTATAGAGGCCTTCATAAGGCATCCAGACAGATAAGTTATAAACAGACTCTGATTAAGGGTTATCCTAGAATACTCGAAATCCGTACCACTCTTATCGTTAAACGTCCTTAAACAGGCCTTACACCTATACCTCCTGTATACACCTCTATACCATCCCCAACATATAACATATAAAGAACCACAGTAGATACACCTAACCTCCCTCAAAAGCCTAGCAACATAGGCCTCAGACATAGGTATGGATAGAAGGTCAGACAGTATCCCTAAACGGTCATGAAGGCCATAAAATAAACCCTAAACCCACCAACAAACAATGGATTAAGAGCGAATGCTTATTTTACCACCATTTTATGCTGTCTTTATATTGCCTTATATCTTCCCTTTCCAAAGGCTTCCTAAATATGAAGAGATGTTCGTAGTAGAGCAAGTAAAAATCCATGTAGTATTTTTTATTTTTGTCTATATCGACCCAGCACTCATCCGCCACTTTTGTTAGCCCTCCCCATTTTTCTCTTGTTGTTTTTGTCTTCCATTGATATTTTATCACATCTTCTCTTAGTATGAAACCGGTTTCGAGGAAGGCTTGCATCGTTCTGAAGGCTATTGGAACATGGTGCCTCCGCCTTCTCGTATCTCCTACAAGTATTGCACAGAACCTTCCGGGCTTTAACACTCTGTAGCTTTCTTTTGCTATTTCTCTCATTGCATTTACGTACTCATCAACGCTATGTATAGTTGACAAGTCCCCCGGTATCCTCTCCTTTCTGTTATAGCGAATAATACTTGCATAGGGTGGATGTGTAGCTATAAGGTCAATAGTTCTATCTTCAATTAAATTGAGATTTCTCGCGTCACCCAAATATGTCTTTATTTTTACTTCAGGAAAATTAGGGTCAAGAGGTTTATACTCAAAGTTTAGTCTATCAAGCGTAAGCATAATGCAATTGATGTTTATGTCTACTCCGATAGCATTTCTTCCAAGGAGCTTACACTCAATTAAGGTTGTTCCTGATCCACACATTTGATCTAAAACTGTTTCACCGGGTTTTGAATATCTGAGTATTATGTTTCTTGCCATTTGGGGAGGCCAATTTCCTCTAAAATTCCCTTGATGTGTTGCCCAAGCCCCTCTTTCTGGAAAAGACCATATGTTTGTCTTTTCGAGCTCGAAGTTTTTGGGTTGGTATTCTTTGATTTTTTTAGGTTCCCCAATACGAATCTTTACGTTCTCTATAACTACATCATTATGAAATTTTATGAATTCCTCATAATCCTTATAGGTTATTTCCTTCATACTCATGAATCTTTCAGACATTTTTCCCACCCTTGCTATTTTTTTGTATCCAATCACGAATTGCTTCTTCAATCGCCTTTTTCAGAAACCCCTTTTTTGCTTCGAATTTTTCGACAGCTATCTTTCTAAATTCCCTTTCAAGGTCATCATCTATGTCAAGGTTTATCTTTCCCATTTTTAACAGAATGGATATATTTATTTCTACTTATAAAGTTATCTTGGCAATATTTTTTAGCGATGGACTCAGGGGCCTCTCCCGTAAAATAATGAATATGCTTGAAGCATCTGAGTTCATACGAAATTTGAAAACTGGCCAGCGTGTAGAAATGTATAAGGGGATAGGAGGAACTATCATTTCTGTAACTAGAACCGACAAAATTTGCCCTCACGATTTTGCAGTTGGATTAAAGATTCCTGGTAGGAATGAATTTTATCCCACACATATCCGTTTATTGTTCGATTTATACATAAAACGTATTTCTAATGAAAGGGATTCCTATCAACTTTTTTCCATGCTTGAGAAGGTTTACGATGGTGATGACCCTGTAAGTTTGGCTCCTGAACTCTTGAAGCTAAATTTTCCAATGAAATTAGACGACCCAGACGTTAACCTGTATTATGCACAACTTTTAATGATTGAGCAGGATTTTAATTATGGACCAAGTGGGTGCAAGAGGTCAACAGTAAATCCGCCGAGAGAGTTTTTAATGCGCTTTATTAGATGGGTTGCATCCGGAGATGATGAAATAGATATAATTATTTTCTGCGCTGTTCGTAACAAGCCACCTCCTTCGAAATATTCCAAACAATTCATTTAAGTTTGTATACTCTCTTATCAACACATTCCTGATTAGGACAGACCCTCCCCGAGAAGAGGGAGGCCGCGAGGGATTACTGGAACTAGACACACTCGACCTGGGGAGCGACCCAAACCCCGCCCTGACTGTAGACAAGATTCTAGCCAGCCTCGACCTCTACTTCGACTGACTGGAGAAATTCCCGCCGCTGACCGGTACATCAAGACAGAACATATTACCAAGGCTTATCTAGTCTGAGCCTTCCAGTAGAGCATCCCATGGCTATCAGGGCCTCAAGAACCTTAGACCACACACCCATAACACTCCACCTCCTAAACATATCCCTAACAACATACTCCAACCTCCTACCACTACGATAACTCACACAAGATATTACAATAGTTTCACTTAAAACGTTATTTAGACGCTTCAGATATATGTTGATAGGTCTTGAGGAGCTGGAGGGTTCCAAGCCAGTCTAGGCCCGGCGTAGAATATACTGTTTCGGTGGATGATGGTGGTGTGTGGAGCTGTACATGCCCACATTACACATACAGACACACGATATGCAAGCATATAGTGATGGTTCAAACCGAGTTATCGACGCCAAAGCCAAAGTATGTAGTTCATCCTATGGTTATTGATGGTGTTATCGAGGATAGGGTTTATCAGAGGAGGTTTGTTGATAGGGCCCTTGAAGCTAATACGTTGGCTGTCCTGCCTACAGCTCTAGGTAAGACTGTTATAGCTGAGCTTGTGGCCGCAGAGCTACTGCACAGACATCCGGGGTGTAGGATACTCTTCATGGCTCCTACAAAGCCCCTAGCTTTGCAGCATAGGGATTCGGTGCTAAAACACCTCAATCTTGGGGAGGATGAGGTGGCTGCCGTGACAGGTGAGACCGCTATAAGGTCTGGTGTGTGGAATAATTCTAGGGTTAGGTTTGTGAGTGCGACACCTCAGACTGTTTGGAATGACTTAAAGAAAGGTTTGGTTAGGCTTGAGGAGTTCGCACTAATAATATTCGATGAATGTCACAGGTCTAGGAGCAAGTATGCATACACAAGGCTTGCAGAAGAATATATCAGAAGATGTCCTTATCCATTGATTCTAGCTCTTACAGCTTCTCCCGGCTCTGAGGAGGATAAGGTTGTGGAGGTTGTTAGGAACCTGTGGATAGAGCAGGTAGTTTGGATGTCTGAGGAGGATGAAGAGGTGTCAAAGTATATTCCCGGAATTAAGGTTGGATGGGTCAGGGTTAAGCTGCCAGCAGAATACGAGCAGATAAGGAACCAGATAAAGAGGATGGTAGAGTCTGTTATTTCTAGGCTTCGTGAAAGCGGCCTTCTCAGGATGCCTATAGAGGCCGTTAATAGGAAGGTTCTGGTAGGCTTGATGAATAGGCTTAGGGCCGAGATAGACTCGGGTGTTAAGGGGCCTAACATACACTATATGACTCTTTTATCTGCTGCGTTAAGCCTATACCATGCTCAGGAGCTTATTGAGAGCCAGCACATACACAGCCTAAAACACTACCTAGAGGAAATATCCAGATCGGAGCTTAGAAGCCATAAGACAATAGCCTCTACACCGGATTTCAGAAACCTAGTAAGGATGGTTAACCAGTGTACAGTAGACCATAGCAAGGTAGATGCTCTAGCTTCAACACTTGAAGCCCACTTCTCTGAGAAGCCTGAGGACAGGGTTCTGGTCTTCGCAAACATAAGGTCAACGGCTGAGGTCTTGGTTGATAGGCTTAGGGATAGGGGTTATAGGGCCGCGTTATTCATAGGTAGGGCTGAGGGTAAGCATGGGCCTAGGATGTCTCAGGATGAGCAGATGAAGACTTTGAAGG
>Ga0079995_1036618_pt1 | contig 26365 bp, 20 predicted proteins | sample FaiFalFF_MnMetaG_2_FD_69198 | JGI IMG/M metagenome (GOLD analysis project Ga0079995, IMG submission 69198) | Freshwater microbial communities from Yellowstone National Park, Wyoming, USA - Fairy Falls C (FF_Mn_C) (SPADES assembly) (version 4) | ecosystem: Environmental > Aquatic > Freshwater >...
ATTCCGAAGGCTCTCTCCGAACCGCTCGATCGTCGCGCGCCCGGCGCCGGCCTCGCGGCGACCGTCGGGGCGGGAGATCGGGAGCGATCCGTTCCCCTTCGGCATCGGTGGGATCGGATCGGCGGGGATCGGTCCATCCATGGGTGTGTCCCAGAATCGTAGGGCAACTGCGAGCAGTTGTCCTACAAAGCGGCCAGGCCCGACAAAATTGGGACACACCCCCCTCCATCGCGCTCTCCTGCCCCGGAATGGCGGATCGGGTCCGCCCATCGGGATGGCCGACTTCGATGGCGGGAGGTAAAGTATGCTGAAAAGGCCCTCATCCGGCAATTCCCGGACGCTCCCCGAGATGAGCGCCGGGAGGAGAGGGCTCAGGGCCTGCCTGCGACGACGCCGGCATAAGAGGATGGTGGGAAATGGAGCGGGATAGGGCGATGGAGATCCTCCCGGGTCAGATCCTGGAGTCGCCTTTCTGGAGCGAGCCGGTGCGGGTGCTCTCGGTGCAACCCCTGGGCACGCGTCTCCGCCTCGAAGCCGTCGGCGTCCGCACCCAGCTTTTCTACTCCAACGTGCTGAGCCCCGAGGACCTAAGCCGGGTGCGCCCCGTCCGGGCGGACCAGCGGGATTTCACCGGCGACCCGAAGGCCTTCTTTCTGGCCATCGAAGCCCACCGCATCCGCTTCGCCCACCAGTTCGATCCTCTCCTGGCGGTCCACGTCTCTCAGATCGACCCCCTCCCACATCAAATCGAAGCCGTCTATCACTATATCCTCCGCAGCCCTCGGATCCGCTTCCTGCTGGCCGATGATCCGGGCGCCGGCAAAACGATCATGGCCGGCCTCCTTCTCAAAGAGCTCAAGGCCCGCGGCCTGGTCCAGCGCACGCTCATCGTGGTCCCCGGCCACCTCCGGGATCAGTGGCTTCGCGAAATGAAGGAGCGCTTCGACGAGGCCTTCACCGTGGTGGACCGAAGCGTCGTGAACGCCACCTGGGGGCGCAACGTCTGGCAGGAGCACCCCCAGATCATCACCTCCATGGATTTCGCCAAGCAGGCGGACATCATGGCCGCTCTGGCGGAGGCCCGCTGGGATCTCACCATCGTGGACGAAGCCCACAAGCTGGCGGCTTATCGTTACGGGGAGAAGATCGCCCGCACGGAGCGCTACCGGCTCGGAGAGCTCCTTTCCCGCAACAGCCAGTTCCTGCTCTTCCTGACCGCCACCCCCCACCGGGGCGATCCGGAGAACTTCCGCCTTTTCCTGGACCTGCTGGTCCCCGGCTTGTTCTCCACCACCGATCTCCTGCTGGAGTCCGTCCGGAGCGGGGACAACCCCCTCTTCCTGCGACGTTTGAAGGAGGACCTCCGGGACTTTGAGGGGCGTCCCCTCTTCCCGCCCCGCCACGTCTTCACCCGCACCTTCCGGCTGAACGACGACGAGAAGCGCCTTTACAACGCCGTCACCGAGTATGTAGAGCGCTCCTACAACCGGGCCCTGGCTGCCGACAAGCGCAATGTGGCCTTCGCCCTTCTGATCCTGCAGCGTCGCCTGGCCTCCAGCGTTCGCGCCGTCCGTCGCTCCCTGGAGCGCCGCAAGGCCCGCCTCGAAGAGCTGCTGAAGCTCGGACGGTGGCTCTCCGAGGGCAGGACCCTGGATGAGGAGGAGCTGGAGGATGCCCCGGAAGTGGAGCGGCTCCGCCAGGAGGAGGAGCTCCTGGAACGCCTCACGGCCGCCGAAACCCGAGAGGAGCTGGAACGGGAAATCCACACCCTGGCCGAGCTGATCCGCCTGGCTCGCGAGGCGGAGCGTCATGAGGTGGAGACCAAGCTCAATGAGCTGCGCCGGGTGATGGAAGATGAGCGCATCCGACAAACCGGCGAGAAGATCCTGATCTTCACCGAATCCCGGGAGACCCTGGAATACCTGGCGGAGAAGCTCACCGCGTGGGGCTACACCGTCACCCGGCTCCACGGGGGGATGAGCCTGGACGAGCGCATCCGCGCCGAGCACGAGTTCCGGGAGCACACCCAGGTGATGGTCTCCACCGAGGCCGGCGGCGAGGGCATCAACCTCCAGTTCTGCTCCCTGATGGTCAACTACGATATCCCCTGGAACCCCAATCGCCTGGAGCAACGGATGGGCCGTATCCACCGTTACGGCCAGCAACGGGAGGTCCACATCTACAACCTGGTCGCCCTGGACACCCGCGAGGGGAAGGTCCTCAAGGCGCTCTTCGACAAGCTCGCCCGCATCCAGGCCGCCCTGGGGAGCGACCGCGTCTTCGACGTGATCGGCGAGGTGGTGCCTGGGCGCAGCCTGAAGGACCTGATCGTGGACGCCATCGCCCGCCGCCGCTCCCTCGATGAGATCCTTCGGGAGATCGAGGCGGTGCCGGATGAGGAGGCCATCCGCCGGGCCCGGGAAGCGGCTCTGGAGGCCCTGGCCACCCGTCACATCGACCTCCAGCGCGTGCTGGGCGAGGAACGCCGCGCCCGGGAGAACCGCCTGGTCCCCGAATACATCGAGCGCTTCTTCGAAGAGAGCGCCCGCTTCCTGAACATCCCCATCGAGCGACGCCGCGACGGGCTGTGGCGTGTCCCTCACGTTCCCTATGAGCTCCGGCGGGTCTCCCAGGAGTTCCGCAACCGCTACGGCGAGGTCTTCTCCGAATACAACCGCATCGCCTTCGACAAGGCCACGGCCCGCCGCCACACGGCGGTCTTCGTCGCCCCCGGCCACCCCCTCCTCGAGGCCATCATCGAGCGGCTCCTCGCCATGCGGGCCGAGGACCTCCGGCGCGGCGCCGTGTTCCTGGATCCCGACGGTCGGCTGGATGGGTGGATCTGGTTCCTCCAGGCGGAGCTGCGCGACGGGGCCAACCGCATCGCCGGCCAGCGCCTGTTCGCCGTCTTCCAGCCGCGGGAGGGCCGCCCGGTCCGCCCGCTCCCCTCCTCCATCCTGTGGGACCTCAAGCCGGCGCCCGGACGGTCAGCCCCCGAGGGCCAGCCCTCCGAGGAGGAAGTCATCGCCTTCGTGGCCGAGCACCTCCTGGAGGAATATCGGCAGGAGATCCTGCAAGTGCGCCGGCGGGAGGCCGAGATCAAACGCAAGTATGGCCTCCGCTCCCTGGATCAAATGATCGGGGAATGCCAGGCGAGGCTGATGGACTACGAGATCCGTCGGGCCAAGGGCGAGCCGATCCCCGAGGCCGAGATCCGCAATGAGGAGCGCCGGAAGGAGGAGCTGGAAGCCCGCCGTCGGGCTCTGGAGCAGGAGATCGAACAGGAGACCCATCTGCTCCCCGCCTCCCCCCGGGTGATCGGCGTCGCCCGCGTGCTCCCGATGGAGGCGGGGGATCCGGAGATGCGGCCCGATGCGGCCATCGAGGCCATCGGCATGCAGGTGGCCATGGCCTACGAGCGGGAGAACGGACGGGAGCCGGAGGACGTCTCCACCCGGAACCTGGGCTATGACATCCGTTCCCACGCCCCTGACGGCCGCGTCCGCTACATCGAGGTGAAAGCCCGGGCGACCACCGGCCCCATCGCGTTAACCCCCAACGAGTGGCTGATGGCCCAACGGCTGGGCGAGGAATACTGGCTCTATGTGGTCGAGGACGCAGCCCGTCAACCCCGCCTTCACATCATCCAGAACCCCGCGGCGAAACTGGAGGCCGAGCCCGTTGTGGAAACAGTCCGGTTCGTTGTAAAACACTGGAAGAAGGCCGCCGTCCCCGCCGCCGGGAGCATCCACCCTTCCCTCCCGGATTGACCTGAAGGGCATCGGATTCGTGGGGCACTTCTTCAAGAGGTGATGCGATGGCCTCCTTGATGCTGGAACGGGTTGTGGTTCAAGGATACAAGTCCTTCCGGGAGCTGGACCTGTCCCTGGAGCGGATCAACGTGCTCATCGGCCCCAACGGCTCCGGCAAATCCAACTTCATCCAGCTGTTCCAGATGATGAACCGGGTGACGCTTCAGGGCCTGCAGATCTATGTGGCCCAATCCGGCGGGGCGGATTCGCTCTTGCATTACGGGCGGAAAACCACCGAGCGGATGCGTGTGGAGCTCTGGTTCCGTCAGGACACAACGCTGGCCAACGGATACGTCGCCACCCTGATCCCCACGGCCGAGGACACCCTCGTCTTCGCGGAGGAGGCATGCTATTTCCACAACCGTGCCCGCTACGGCCGACCCTACCAGGCCTCCGTCTCTTCTTGGATCCATCCCGAGTCCCTTCTCCCAAAGTGGGCGGATTCGGATCCCGTGGCCTTCCATGTGCTGAAGGCCATGCAATCATGGCAGCTGTATCACTTCCACGACACGAGCGATTCGGCCAAGGTCAAGCAAACCGGCGACCTGCATGACAACCTCTTCCTGCGCCCGGATGCCTCTAACCTGGCGGCTTATCTCTACCGCCTGCGGGAGACGGCTCCTGCTTCCTATCGCAACATCGTGGAGACGATTCGCATGGCCGCCCCCTTCTTCGGAGATTTCGTCCTGCGCCCTTCCCCCTTTAATCCGGAGAAGATCCGCCTGGAATGGCGAGAGCGGGGTTCTGACATGGTGTTTGGGCCCCACATCCTCTCCGACGGCACGCTCCGGTTCATCTGTCTGGCCACGCTCTTCCTTCAGCCCCCCGATCAAATGCCCGCCACCATCGTCCTGGACGAGCCGGAGCTGGGGTTGCACCCTTACGCCATCGTGCTGCTGGCGGAAATGGTCCGTTCCGCAGCGGAGCACACGCAGGTCATCATGGCCACCCAATCGGTCACGCTGGTCAACCAGTTCTCCCCCCAGGATCTCCTGATCGTCGATCGCGTGGAGGGGGTCTCATCGATCCGGCGCCTCTCCCCTGAGGAAACAGGCCAATGGCTGGCAGACTACGGGCTGGGGGATCTCTGGGAGAAAAACCTGATCGGAGGTCGGCCCGCTCGATGAAGAAGGTGTTCGTATATGTGGAAGGACAGACCGAAGAAACCTTCATCCGGGATGTCCTGGCCCCTCATCTATCTCAAAGAGACCTCGAACTCATCTCAAAATTCTCCAGGCGATGAGGAAGCAGGCGAGGAGGACGAAGGCCAGGAAGGTGGCAAGCCGCCTTTCGTGCCGAACCGTCAGCCTTCGGAACCCCCCTTTCAGCCACCCGAAGAACCGTTCCACGCTGCTTCGAGCCTTCCGATAGGCCTTCCGACACCGGAACGCCCGCTTTCCCCCTCGGGTTCCCTTCCCCCGCCGCGGATTCTTCGGAATGCCGGCCCGAATCCCTCGCCGCCGCAACCCCTCCCGAATCGCCTTCGCATCATACGCCGCATCCGCATACACGACCTTCGGCCGCGTCCGCGCCCGCCCCCTCCTGCTCTTCTTCACCCGCAAGCCCCCCAGCACCTCCTCAAACCGACGACGATCGTGCTCATTCCCAGGCCCCACCACCACACTCAAGGGAAGCCCATCTTCATTCACCAAAACGTGCACTTTGGTCCCTTTTCGCTTCTTATGCCCATCTATTCCTACACCTTCCCCCCTTTTTTCGCCTCCACCCGCGTGGAATCGACGGCCACCGCCTCCACCTTCACCTTCCCCAGCGTATACCCCCAGTCCGGAAGGGCTTGCAGGATCTTGTGCCAGATCCCCTTTTCCTGAAGTTCCCGAAACCGCTGCCAGGCGGTCTGATCGGCGCCATATGGGCGGGGCCTATCGCGCCACCGGCAACCTGTAACCCCGCACATCCAGGATCCCGTGGAGGACCTTGCGGTCATCCATCCGAGGTCTTCCGGTTTTGGCCCTGGGTGGCCGCAAGGGCGCAAGGAAGGCCCACGGCTCATCGGTTAGCTCCTGAAACCCCATCGGCCTTCCCCTCCTAGGCAGGTTGCCCAGAGACAGAGTATACTACAAGAACCGGACACCGGTGTTTTGAGATGAGTTCTTAAATAGAGAGTGATTCTGCTTGAGAAGATCGCGGCCATGATTGGGGACGACAACACATTGTTGCACCCATTGCCAAAGCCCCAATTTGGATCGAGAACGAGATCAACGAGTCCTCGCCATAACACTGAATGGGAAGCGTGAAAGTTTGGGATCAGGAACCATCCGGGTGATGACCCTAGGAGCACAATTTATACCAATTCAGCTCAATGTGACAGCTTCTTGGAGGAAATGGGACATCATCAAGAGTGTGTGAACCATAGCCAAGACACGTATGTGCAAGGATCAGCGCATTGCGAAGGGTGCCAAGGAGATCCGATCTCTATTTGTAAATTATTGTACCTAAGTTTATTATTTCTTGGGACTTCAATGTGAATATAATGTATTCTCGAGTTTCTGGATCATATAAAGGCATACTTCCAACAGGGGTCCAAAGGATAATTCCATATTCTCCAGGAGGGACATCATAAAAATAAAAATAGCCAGTTTTAGGATCCTGTGTTCCTTTTATGTCGGTTTCTTCCGAGAAATATATCAAAAAATAGGCATTCTTATCACCAGATTCTCGCACTATATGTCCTAAATATAAAACGGATAAATAGGGTCTTAATTTTCCGTCAATATCAATTGCAAGAAGTCGCCCAATAACAACACCCGTCCCAGGAGATGGTTTGGGAATGTTAAGACTTGTCATCATTTGAATCGTGCTCAAATCGGATCTTGGAGATTGAAGCGTAGATTCTCGTAGATTACCTTGATTTATACATCCAAGTATCATGAACAACGAAAAAATCAGAATTTTATGTATATCTTTCGCATTCGATAGCTCTCTGCGTATTCCTTTTGATTTCAAGAACAACAATGGACTCATCTCAAATCCTCCAGGTGATGACGGAGTTGGCGAGGAGTACGAAGCCCTGGAAGGTAGAAAGCCGCTTTTCGTGCCGAACCATCCATCTTTGGAACCCTCTTTTCAACCACTCCAAGAACCGCTCCGCGCTGCTTCGAACCTTCCGATAAGCCTTCTATTCCTCAAAGGAGGGTTACCTTCCCCCCGGGATCCACTTCCACCTCCGCGAATTCCTCGGAATGCCGGCTTGAATTCCCCGCCACCACAATCCCTCCCGATTCGCCTCCGCATCATAGGCCCCATCCCCTATCCCGTGGATCGCCTTTAGGTCGTCGACACAGGGCCTGCCGGTTTATGCCTTGGGAAGCAACAGGAGCTCGATGAAGGTCCGCAGATCATCCGTCAACTTCCAAAACATCATCGGCCTTCTTCTCCCAAACAGATTGTCCAGAGAAAGTATACTACAACCGGATGCCGGAGTTTTGAGACGAATTACACTTTTGTCTCCCTCACAGTGGTCTGTGGGAAGAGATAGATCCTTCTCTCAGCCGGGTTAGGAAAAACCAACCAAAAGAAGCCATGAGATTCAAATTCTTCGAAGACAAATACCAGCTATCCATCATCACATACTTGGGCGTAAAATCACGCTCCCCGAATTTCCAGAGCATCTCTTGAAATTTATCTTTTTCAATGTTCCCTTTTGGGGTTTGTCACACGTCCGAAAGTTACAGGAAATGAAAGACGTCCCATCTGTCCAGAGTAAGATACAGAAGAGCGAGAGAACATGGAGACAAAGCGAAATACTCCCCTGTCCCCTAGCTCTCCTGGACCCACTAGTGGTTTGTCAAGTTTGTATTTGTGGGTATAGTCGCTTGAGACGAATGCAGGCATCTTCCGTAGTGAACCGCCAATCCACTCCCTCCTGCGCCTCGTTACGCTGCTGATACCAGGCTTGGGTTTCCTGACGTAAGCGCTCTATGTCCGGTATTCGGCGATCCAGACACTGGCGGATCCGCACCGAACGTTCAATCTCCGCCACGTTCCACCAACCCCCGTGTTTAGAAGTAAAGTGAATTTCTAAGCGCTTCGCCAGAGCTCGAGCCTGGGCCGGAGGAAACGCCTTATCCAACGACGCAATGGTATGGGTATTCAAATTGTCGCAGACCCGGAGGACTTTCTCGGCCTTCGGGAAATCCTCTTCCAGTAAGGTGCGGAGTTCTTCCGCCCAATCCGTGACTGTCTGACGCTCTCGAACAGAAACCCGCCGCCAACCGGCCAGGGGAGCGGTGAACAGAAAGCGCGCTGCCGTGCCGTGGCGCTCCTACTCGTAGTCCACCCGCTCCGCTTTCCCTGACTCGGCAGGCAACGGACGACGGATCTCCTGGATCCGTGGCACGGGCTGTTCATCCATACCAATAAGGGGTCTCCGAGGGTCATCTTGGCGCTGGTAAAGGTCCAGAATGTCTTCCATTTGAGCCACAAACCCAGCATTCCGCTCCGGAGGAATCACAAAGTATTCCTTCAAGTGAGGGCGGAGTCGGTTTTTTAGAACCTTTCGCACAGTCTCGTCGGAGATGATAAGGAACAATTTCTAACTCCACCAGTTTATCTGCCAGCAGGCGCAAGGTCCAGCGCGAGTGCCCTTCCGGTGGCGCACGGCATCGAAGGGCAATGATCCGGGCTTCCACCTCCCCATCCACCCGGAGGCGGATACCGGCGCTTCCGACAGGCGAGTGCCGCTTCCAGACCACCCTCTCCAAAACGCCGGCGGATAGGGGCGACGGTGTTCGGAGGACCGCCGAACGCCTCGGCTACCGCTTCATCGGTCCAGTTTGGACCGTCGGCATCCACCTTCAGGAGAATGGGGGCATGCTGGATTTGATATGCGGGTGCTTCACCAGTGGAAATGAGCTTCCGCAAAGTTTCTCGTTCCTCATCACGTAGCCGAACAATGTAGCGCTTGTTCATTTGGACACTTCCAGGGAAGGGCGCTCTCCCCAAGAGGTATAAAACATAAGCTCAAAATTGACAAACCAGTAGATCATCGCACTGGGATGGATACATACGTCTCCTATAGCTGAAGTGGGATAAGCTGGCAATCTTGATAACACGGGAAGGAAGGCACACCAACCGCGCAATTCCTAATCCTACAGTATGCTAAGACGTCAATCTTACCCCAGATAACACAAACATATGGGGCTGCCTCATATGAGGCAGCCCCATATGTTCATCGATTTAAGCCATTACTTTGAGTAAAACTATCACCATAACGACCGGATCCTGGGTTAACTGCCAGATTCGAGATGCCAACAATGGGCTGAGAACAAGTTACTGTCACACTTCCATTGAAACCGTCAGGCAAATTAGAAACATTTGGAGCATATCGGGCAATTGAACCGTTAGGTGGTAATGGAACGTTAATTTCGTTGGCCAGCGGAGCGCCCGAATAGGTGATATTACACGTCGCAGCCGTGCCGGTTGTGTTGGCAATTTGGAAACCTCCAGAAAAAACTCCACTAACATTCCTGGGAATTTGCGGGAAGAATATCGTGTTGGTTTGTGTGCCATCAATAATGGCGTTGTAAGTAGCTCCTTGCCCGACACGCTCTGCAGGAACACCTGGACCGCCGCGATTGTCTTCATTAACTATAGCTACAATTGGACCTCCTGACAACACTTCAATAATAGCATTACCAAAGCGTTGCCCCTCAGGGAGACTATCAACACTGTTTATTTCGGAGATGTTTGGCGCGTATAGAGCAAGGGCGGCGCCCGGCGCAATCGGGGCAGGAGAAGTATATACATAAGTGTTACCGGCGAAAGTGAAAGTGATCCGTATGGTTGTGTTAACATTCCCAATGTTTTGTATACTCAATCCACTGTTATAACCATAATATTTTCGAACAAACCTGGGGACATAAAGCCTGTTTCCTCCGGAAACAAAGCCATTATAAGAGTGAAGCTGGGATGTGGAATAATCCAATCCACTATTATAGAAATTAACTACTACAGCAAGTTTTGAGGTTCCGTCATTGGAAGATATTGTTGCCGCACCAAGGAAATTATTAGGTAGGCTGGGATTTGCATTTTGATAAAAAATGTGAGTGCTTTGTGGCGGGATAATGAAGCTCTCGCTAGCACTTATTGGGTTTCCATAGCGATCTTTATAATCAATAGTGACAGTTACGCTAACAGATTCGGTATTTTGAACTGCAATATACGAGTTCCAGCCACCAAAGTTTTTCATCACTTGTGGTGCATATATCTTAGATCCAGCTTCTGATGTGGAAACTCCCGAGCTGGTTCCAATGCGATATGGATCTGAGAGGGTGCCTGTACTTAGCTTTTGTGTATTAACATTACATGAAATAGGTGCACTAGATGCTACCACAACCGAACCCACAAAATTGCTTGGAACACCGGGCGGTGTAGATGGCGTGAAATACGTTTTGCTCCCTCCAGCAGGAATAGTATCAGAATATGTGAACACAGGAGTGCTATTATCTTGAGAATAGAAGGTGAGAAGAATCGATGCTGCGTTAGTATTATCTAGATTTACGCATGCAATCCCGCTAGCCCATGGACCAGAGGGGGCTTGAGCATATATAGATCCATCGACTAGCATCAATGCAAGAACGCAAAGAGCAAATAATCGGATATTTTTATACATTTTTAACCTCCCTCATTTTTGAGATTTAGTAGTATTACTATTTGAAATTTAGCAGTGTTATTATTAAGCGTCGTCTTTTATTATAGTCAAGTGTGTCGGAATGTCAATACCACTTATGGACTAATTATGCACTTACCCCTCAGAATTAGGGCATCTCGATTGGGCTGAGGAGCGCGGAAGGTATGTCTAAGATAAGAGGATTGGATTGGTCAGGTGGCCCGGTTCTCTTCCCATCTATCCCTGCATGCCGATCCCATCGACCCTCCACCGGTTCTCCCTCACTTCTCGCAAGACGCCATTCAGTCATTCAGCCATTCCTCAATGCACCGGATTGGGGCCATCTACCACCTCCTCTAGAACCCGATGGACCTCCACGCGCACGACCCGGCCCCAATGACGGTGCCTGACGATCTGAATCGACCCTATCCTAGGCGTGAGCGCCAGGGGTGGATGTCTCCGCTTGCCTGTCCGACGCATCCCCCCGGTAGAGGATATTGCTTCATTTTCTGACACCGCAAATCAAAAAATGAAATTTAAATCTCCATATAACAGGAGGAAATCTAAGTGACTGTCCAATAATATTAGAAGCCCACCACAATTCTCCTGCTGGGTCCCTTTCAAAGAGCCAAGGTGCCTTTAGACATGAATTTCCTTGAATTAGCATGTAAACAGGCTTGCCTAAAATTTGCCACGATTTTATTAAATTTTCTAATTCATTTTCATCTAAATTATTATTTAATAACAAAGAATTTAAATCGTAAAAAGACCACAGTGGAGCTGCAAACCATCCCACAATCGAATTGTCGTCCAACGGCTCAAAAAGGATGACCGCATCTTGAGGGATCTGGCTCGCCATTCTCTCCATGAATTTCCAAGTTCCCTGTCCTTCCACTTCCATCCAATAAGGCCCTGAAATGCCTATCAGCCAGATGCAGATCAACCCCGCCACACTGCGACCCACCCATTTCCATCGGTTCCCCGGCCAGCTTAATCCCCACGCTCCTGTCAGAGCCAGAAGCGGCAACACTTCCGGAACCAGCCGACGAAGAGCAACCGGATAAACACGAGCAGTTGTATATCTCCAGAAGAAAACCAAACCAAACAAAATCAGAGCGCCAAAAGCAATCCGTTGTCCAGGACGCCCTTGGCTTTGATGCAATATTCGAATCGCTCCAACCGTCGCCGAACCAAGTAGCAATGGGCTAATATAAAGAGAAGCAATGGGCAATAATTCCGCGTGCGTGGGAACCGATCCAAAGCCTTCGATCCAGGGGCGCACAAGCATCCCATAAATCACACCCGCCACCATCAGCCCAGTCCCTCCCCACCTCAAGCTCTGCCGGAATCGGCCCGGGAGATCTTTCCGAAGAGCCCATCCCAAACCCACAGCGGCCAGAAGCCCTGCGCCCAACAATCCGATCCAGACCACCGGCTTGTTGGCTTTCTGCCACAGAGGATGAAGCACACCCGCCCATATTAACTCCAGCGTCGCACCAGCGTAGGGTCGATTCAGACTCCACGCTGCGAATGCCAGAGCCAGCATCAACACCGGGCTCAGCCGGACCAGAGCGCGTCCCCCATATCGTCGAACGGCGCAGACCAGAAAGAGCACAAGGATAGGCAGAGCCATGATCATCTCCAGTCGAGCCGCGAAGGCCACTCCCCACGCCATAATCCCCAACCCGGCATATCCCATCCAGCCAGTCTGCAGAAAGCGCGTCAGACCATACAACCCGGCCAGCACGAAGAACTGGCCGAATACCTCCGCGTATGGAGCGCGAGAAAAATGCAATTGAGGAAAACTGAGCAACAGCCACAGCGCCGCCAGGGCACCTTCTCGACGGCCGAAGATCCGCTTCCCCACGAAATACAGCGCCGCCAGGCTGGTCACACCTAACAACGGGGTCGCATACAGCATCCCCAGAGGACCCCCGATCATCCCCAGCGCACCCATCCAGACGATCGGCACAGGCTGACGGGAGGAAACAACCCAATTGCGTTCCGGATCCATAACGTAGTAAGCGCCGTAAAGCAGACCTTTATAAGAATGAATCGTCAATCCGGGGATCTGTCGGTCAGAGGGAACATAGAAAAGTTCTTTCTGCGCCAAGGTGAGACCTGTGAAGGGTCGGTAAGTATCGCTAAGTCCCCCGGTGCGAATCAGGACGGCTGCCGTGTTCGGATAGATCGCGGAATCCCCCAGCAAAGGGAAATGCTCCGCAGGCCAGCCGAACAAGAGCCCTGCGGCGATCAGAATAGGAGTAAGGGGCCAGAGCCCTTCGCTTCGCTCCGTCCCCCGGACCCGCCTCTCAATGCGGCCGAAAAACCATCCCCCAAGGCCCGCCAATACGGTTGCCACTCCCACCAAGAGCGGCCGGAATTCCCCAATCTGAGCCAACACTACCCCAAACACGCTCCAGAGCACTGCAAACGCAGCCCATATGACCCAGATCATTTCTAGGTCCAGCTTACTCAACCGCATGAAGATTGGGCGCATTTTTCCTCCGCGCTGCATCTAAGATTTTAGGAATCAACAAAAACAATGGAAGATGAGCCCAGAAAGCCAGCCTGGGTCCTCCGTAAGGGCCGCTGAGGAAGCTCAAACGATTCACAAAAGGCAGACCAGGGATGATCTCTCCAATTGCCGCAGCAGCCATCAAAGTCATCCAGATCGTGCTCCCAAACACAATATCAATCCATAGAGGACGATCCCAGCCGACTTCTACCAAAATCAACAGGGTTAAGGGTTAACATAAACAACATCTGAGCCGTTGTGTCTGGAGCCCAGATCAGAATGGAGAACAATGAAAGCACAATTGCAAGAGAAGGGCGCAAACGATTGATCAAACATAGAACTTGAACCAGAAATCATGAACCCAACATCAAGGGAAAATACGCAGAGGAGATCGATATTCCAAATTCCTGAAGCAGAACTCCCAAACTCGAGTGGAAAGATGGCCCGAAGCGCATGCTTCGAAAGTGGTAGACTACCAGCCAATCTGGAAACCCAAGGGCATGAGAGACCGAAAAAATTAACATAACTCCGATAAGGAACACAAAAACATCAAAAATCTCCGCCGACTACACGCATAAGCCACCGGAACAGCAATAAATAAACCAAACCACTTAAATGCAGCCAGAAAACCTACCAGAAAAACAGATAACAGATAAGATTTACTGGGCGCCAACTTCTTGATCAACCACAAAATACCAAGTAGGCCAGCGATAATGATTGGTTTATCGCTGGGAGTCATTGTAAAAAAGTATATAGTGCTAGGCCAGCAAGAATATAGGATAGACCATGTCAATTGTCTTATTCGATTGCCATGAAAAAGATCCCAGACGATCATAATATTTATTAAATCAAATACCAGAAAGAACCATCTTAAGGCTTCCGGAGATGGCCACACCCGAACAATTGCGCTCATAATGACCAGCTCAAAGGGAAGTAAATCTGCTCGAGGACCAGCGAGATTCTGCGCCCACAACCGGTAAGCCGATTCTCCAGCTGCCATCCGAGAAGCAGCCCAAAAATAGTTGTTTAAATCCGAAGAATTTGTCCAATTTACACCACATAATACATAAACTCTGATTATAAAACCGACAAATATAATGACAAATAAAAGATTTTTCATTGAAATCTCCATTTTGGATCGCATTATTAAATCTTAACAGGATAAGTAAATCCATTAATGAACAAAATCATATAATTAACGAATTATCTAGCGATCAAGAAGATATAAAGAGGCGCCATTGTGCTGATAAAAATATAAAACATCGATTATATTTTTCAAAATACATCTTTGTCCTTTAAAATTCGTCGCGCCAATAAGGCCACTCCTTTTCCATCAGAGCCCCAATCACACCACAGAATCTGGATCTCTCCCCGCAGATGATTCAACGGACTCAAAAAGAGCTCACGGAGTCCAGCCGGGGTAAATCGAAAATAATCTTCCGGAGATGGATGATAAGGCCATTCAAATACAGTCGCAACATAAATATATCCGCCGGGTTTCGCAACAAAAATCATATTCTCGCAAAACAGAAATGGATTTGGGACATGTTCGAGAGTATCAAAAGAAAACACTAAATCGAAACGACCCTCAAGATGAGAAATTTGGTTTTTGTCAAGAAAATCAACTGCTTGATGAGCAGTAGTTCCCAAATGTTCTATATTAAACCCTTTGTCCAATAGGATCAGATTTTTATTTAGTTGCAATAATGGATTGGGCGAAGGTATCCCATCTAAATACACAATTTCTGTCCCGCCCACATCGATTGCTGCTCCTTGAGAAGGATCGATTCCGAAGCGATCGAAGATTTGCAAACAGTCGAATAGCGCAGAATACCTCATGGCACTCCTCCGTCAGGCAAATTTAAAATTTTGGTGCGCTTTTAGCATTTCATTTAATATAATGGACTTTTTATAGATAAATCATATTTCAGATTAAACAGCAAAACAAGTTAACGATGCTTGCCTTCTTGCTGAATTATATGCAGGTGAACATGCTCCCACTCAACCCACCCGCACCATACTAGCAGGATCACCATGCTAAGCCCACTTATTCCCAATCCTATTCGGAAATCCACAGGGTCATAACGAAATACCACTCGATGCACTCCTGGAGCAAGCGCCACGCCTTGCAAAAGTCCATTCACTCGGCGGAGAGGCCGCTGAACTCCATCTACAAAAACCTGCCACCCCGGAACAAAAGGAACCCCATGAATTATTAAAGAATCCGATTTTACAGATATTTCCGCTTCTATAAAATCATATTTATAACTTATAATCGAAATATTATATTTATTTTCTGCTAATTTTGCCCACTTTATTCCCAAATCATCTTCAAAAATCTCTTGGCCATGATCGTCATTTGTTGCCACAAACAAACGAGGATATGCATGCTCATTTATATAAATATCTACACCATTTATGGAATTTACTATTCTAAAATATGAAGCAAGAAAAGTTGAATGGGAAGAGTCGATCAGTAACCATCGGACACCCATCCAATTCAGCAGAGTGCGGAATCCTGGATCATCTATCGCTTCCGGTTCCACATAGCCCCAGGGTGGAATACGGCCCTGGAAGGCGGAATGAACGCGACGGAGCATCAGTCCATCATGCCCAATTAAGCTTTCGATGCCAAACGCTGCCGGATAATTTGCCGCCAGTAATGATTTCCCCCGTTCTCTTTCCAGCATGTGCCCGGTTGCCTCGAATGAAAGAACCCGATACGGATTCAACGATTTATGTTGCGCTTGAAGCCAGCGCGCAGTAGCTGGAGGATTCTCATAGAAATCCGGAGCTGTCAGACCGGGCTGATAAATCGGAAGACCGAAGTCCAGTAGATCCCACGTCGCCACAGCGCTGAGCAAGAGTAATATTCCCACAAGTTTCCACCGGCTCTGGATACGCAAGATTGCAATTATCAGAATAACTCCTAAGGCTAGAAGAACCAATGGTTGCCACAAGATTTTCCATGATGAAAAGGATAGACGCAGGGGTGGAGTATCGTGAGCATAAGGAGTTATCATCGCCAGAACGATGTATGAGATCAATACAATCATTCCAACAAACATGTGAAGCTTCGATGGTCGGATCCAGGGCATCTTCCGCAGCAGATGATCGAGTCCGAGGGCCGTTAGCACAGCCGCGCTGAACGAAAACTCCAGCAGATGTTTTGAAGGAACCCCCAGATTCCCAAAAACTGGGATGGAAAATACCAGCATCGCGAGAAGAGGAAGATAGCGACCCATGGACAGAAGGGCTGATATTAGCAACCATATAGAGAAAAACCGTGAGATACGAGCAATATGTTCCTCTTTTCGAAGCAAAAATTCAATCCCAATTAGGATGAGAGGCACAATCCCCACATAGGCTACCATCTCTGCGAAGGTTCCCGAGCGCCCTCGAGGAAAAAGCAAGGTGAACCAGTAAGCCGGATGGAAAGAGTAACCCATCATGGCAGAATAAATTCCCTCACCGGGTCGCAAGTATTCTCGAGAGATCCACAAGGAAACACCCGGAATCACCTGAACCGCACTGATTCCGATCCCCAACCCCAGCGCGCTTAAAGCCGGAGCTTTCTCTCCCCAGCCGGCCGGTAGTGCCATCCAGAAATAGGACAAGACCAAAAGCAGAGCATAAAGTATGATCTGAACGTAACCACTTAAACACAGCATAGCGACAGAGAGCGCAATTTCAAGTAAATAGAAGGTCCGTCGGCCTTCAATCCACATGTTGAAACCATGGAGCGAGAAGCCGATCCAAGGGAGAGCGCGGAGGATGCCGAGATGTCCCAGATGGGACATTGAAAACCCACCCCATGCAAAAACCAGAGCACCCAGATAGGCAGCCGCAGGGTGCAGATGCAAAGAGCGGAGGAATAAGAAAACGCTCAAGCCGGTCAACGCAAGATGCAGCAAGACCGAGATGCCCATTGCTCGCCATGCCGGAAAGATTAACCAGAGCACAATGTTGAGAGGATAGAACGCTCCGACTTGCTGGGCAGCCGCCAGAGGGGTCCCTCCAAACATATAAGGGTTCCAGAGGGGGAAATGCCCTTTTCGCCACTGCTCGGCCGCCACCACGAAGAGAGGCCAGTGATACGCCGCAAAGTCCCCAATAGCCCAAACCTGAGAGCCTACGGTCACCGGCCAGAACGCCAAGAAGGGCAAGGCCAGCAGAATCAAGAGCCCAGCAACAGAAAAGATCTTGGTCTCCCAGCGACCCATCAGCTGCTCCCAATCGAGTCCATCTTGGAGTGATAGATCGCCTCCAAAGCGGTGATGTGATCCTCCAATGACAGCCATCGGGCCTTCTCAATTCGAAGCTGCTTTCGCCAGGAAGGATCTTCGATCAGTGAGCGAATTTGCGCCCGCCATGCGGCGATATCCCCCGGAGGACAGAGCCATCCGTTCACCCCTGGCCGCACCTTCTCCGCCAGCGCTCCCAAATTGGAGGCCAGGATCGGAACTCCCGCGGCGATTGCCTCCTGAACCACCAGCGGGGAGTTCTCATACCACAAGGAAGGAACCAGCAGGACGTCCGTCTCAGCAAGCACGGCGCCCACCTCATCATGGGGCACCGGACCGGCAAAAAGAGTGTTAGACGAATCCGCCTGTCTGCGCAACCGCTCGGCATACTCAGGGAACACCCCCGGATCTCCATACACCCGAAGGATCGCTCGGTCCGACGGGAGGCCCCGGAATGCTTCCACCACAACGTGAACCCCTTTCTGCCAGGCCAGCGCCCCGATATAGGTGAACCGCAGACGTCCGTCTGGAGAAGGCCGGCGTGGATAACGCCGGAGCCGCTCCACATCAACCCCGTTCTCCAGATAGATCAAGCGTTCAGACGGAAGACCCGCTCGCACATACTGCCGAATGAGAAATCGCGAGGGGGCAATGAGGCAATCCGCGCGCAACGCCGCCTGCCACACCAGGCGATCTCGGATTTGCAGAAGAAGCGCTGCCCCCGGACGCACCCCAAGGGCAAGCCCCCGCGGAAGACGACCTGCCAGAGCACAACGGGCACAGTTCCAACCCATCGCCTTGCCTCGACAAACCTGACCCTCCGGCCAGATCAGCTGGGAATTACTACACAGAAACCAGTAATCATGTAACGTCAGAATAACGGGCAATCCTCGTCGTTTCGCCTGGCCAACAAGCCGGTAAGAGAGAAGCATCAAATGCTGAAAATGAACTAACTGGGGGCGCACCTTTTCCAGGAATTGATCGAAGGCGCGCTCCACATCCGAATTCCAGAAAGTGTCCAGAAAGCGCTCCAGCAAGGACATGCTCTGAGGCCGAACGCCTCGGGAAATCCGGAAGGCATAAAATCCCTCCCGCTCTTCCCACCATGTCTCAAGCGATCCATCACCGAAGCGATCCTCACGGTAAAACACAAAAACTTCATGTCCACGGGCCGCGAGCCCGCGAGCCAGATTCATAGTATAGATCTCTGTGCCTCCGATGCTACGAGGAGGGAATTTGTGCACAATCAAGGCGATCCGCATTTCACCGTCCCTGGCGCCAGCGCTTCTGCACCCGATGGTAGAAGTCGATCAACCGATCAACATAAGCCTCGAAGCCCCAGCGCTCCCGCGCCTCACGGATTCCGTTCTCCCGCAACCGCCGCCGTAAATCAGGGTCCCTCACCAGACGGGCCACCGCATCGGCCAAGGCCTGGGGATCGTTAGGTGGGATCAACAGAGCGGTCTCCCCATCCACAAAACCCTCCGGTGTCCCGCCGGTTCGGGTAGCCACCACCGGCAACCCACAGCCCATGGCCTGAAGAGGCGTGATCGCGAAGGGCTCATCCCAGACCGAAGGGAAGAGAAAGATATCTGCCTCATGCATAGCGCGAACCAGCTCGGACCATGGCACAAACCCATGGAAGGTAACCTGGTCCTCCACTCCCTCCTCCAGGATCAGACGACGCAGGTAAGCCTTAAACCCTTCGGCCCCATCTCCATATATATCCAGATGAAACCGCGGCAATCCCTCCATCCGGCCCAAACAGCGCAGCGCGCGGATCGCCACTTGGGGGCCTTTACCTTCCCAGAGGGAGCCCACAAAAAGCAGGCGAACTGGGTCGTGCAGAGGATGCTCCGGCCCCGGACGGAATACTTCCAGGTCAATCCCCAGATAATGGGTTTCGATGATATGCGGTGGAAACCCTGCCCGCACATAAAGATCCCGTATGAACTGAGAAACGGCAACGATGCCATCTATGCGGGCTCGCCGGGCCAGGGGTTGCTGGACGAAGCGCCGAACCGCCCGGACGAAAAGACGCTGGACAGACCCGCGCGGTCGGACAACCATTCCCCAGTCCTTTAGGATGAACAGCAACCACCGATCGGCCACCTGGGCGATCACCGGGCAAGGCGCGTCCCGAACGGCCAAGAGAGGAGCCGCAGAGGCCATGTAGAGATTGTCCACAAGGATCAGATCCGGCTGCAGACGACGCACCGCACGTCGCACGTTACGATACGTCACCGGATCAAAGACATGATGACGAAACAGCTCGGCGAGCGTGAGCGGCCGACCACCCAGGAAGATCGCCTCTTTCTCGTCCAGACTGTAATTGAAAACCGGATGGACAAAGGGCCGACCCTCCAGCGCGTGGCCACGCGCAGTAAGAACATGAACCTCATAGCCCCTTTTTCGAAGGGCCTCCTCAATGTCGTGGGTCAACATCTCGTTGCCGCCCACAATATATGGCGGGTACAGGTTCACCAAGCGAACGATGCGCCTCATCGCTTCCATTCCCGGATCACCTGTTCCATTAGATCGATGACAGGTCGGGCGACTGTCCGCCAGTCATAGGCCTGCGCAAGCCGCCGGCCGCCCGCAGCGATGCGATGCCACAGCGCTGGATCGGAGAGCAACCGGAGCACCCCTTCCGCGAAAGCCTGCGGATCATCTGCGATCAGGATGTCTTCTCCCGGATGGACGCTCAGGCCTTCCGCACCCACCGAGGTGGAGACCACCGGCAAGCCCATCGCCATCGCCTCTACGATTTTCAGACGCGTCCCTCCCCCCAGACGCAGAGGGACGATGAAGACTGAGGCTTGTTCATAGTAAGGCCGCACATCGGGAACCCCCCCAATCACCTCCACCCCAGGGAGATCTCCAAGGCGCTGGATCGACACAGGCGGATTCAAGCCCACTATCTGAACCCGCACATCGGATCTTGCTAATCGAATCCGGGGATAAATTTCGGAAAAGAAATAGTTGACCGCATCAATATTGGGATAATAATACAATGTTCCAACAAACAGAAGAATCGGTGGTGTGGCGCGGGGAAGCCCAGAGGGCTGGAAGAAGTCCAAATCCACGCCGTTGGGAACGACTTGAACCGGCAGGTGCGGTGCATCCCTACGCACCCACTCAGCGTCCGCCTCAGAACATGTCACGCACCCCTGATAAATCGGGATCTTACGTCGTTCATAGCGCCGCAGCTTTCGAGCTTCGATCCAATCCAGGATTTTATCTATACCCCAAGGACGCGCAGCAGACACCTCTGCATAATGAACAGAGTCGATTTTCTGACGCCATATCACTCGAGGAAGATCTAACCGCAACTCAATATAAGGGGTCATGCAAAGCTCATCTGCCACCAATCCATCACAGGATTCTTGATTTAGAAGAATCCAAGCCCTCAAAAGGGCCTGCGGATCTTGAAAGTAATCCACCGAACGTGGCAGAGGGCCCAGAATACGACTCAGGCGATCCCACCAGCGCCAAGTCTTTTGAATCTGGAAAACAACGACCCCTCTCACGATCCTATCAAAACAATCGAATAAATTATTCGCATTTTCTTGAGATAATCCGTGCGATGTCGTGTACAAATCAACTTCAAACGAGGAAGCAAGCAATTTTATTAAATGATAGCTTCGTATTTTACCACCCGTATTTGGAGGATAGGGAAAATAAGGAGTAAAAACGGCAATTTTCCGTAATTTAGACATTCTTTTTCACCCCTATTGCGTAAATCTCCCTGGATCGATATAATCCTGTTTGATTTAGCGCGTTATTTAGATTGACAATTACACTAAGCTCCTCAAAAATAATGCTATTTATAATTCGGCGAGCCAGCCATCGACGAAAGCGATACAACCAGCGTCGAGGCCACGGAAGAGTATGGCCAATGTCCGGAATATTAAATACGTTTATTTTTTTGATTTCTTGTTTTTTATCATTAATTTGGTAGACTAATTTCAATCGTTCTTGCACCCCCACATCTCCTTGATCCGGCCAGCGCGTCTCCGGATTCTCGGATCCACTCACGTCGCAAAACCCAACGTATTCGAGCATGAACATCAATAAATCAACACTATACATCCGAACATGTGTCGGGTCTCGCCAGAATTCATACAAATGAACAATCAGACTTTCCGGATTTGGAGTAGCAACAAGAAATATTCCACCCGGATTAAGAGATCGATAAGCCAATTGAAAGAAACGCAACACTTGATTTGTGTTCATGTGCTCGATCACATTACTACAAAATATACCGTCGAATTTAATTTCGTTGTTCTCAAAATAATTAAATAAATCAGCATGAACAACTTCCAGACCCTTCTCCTGACAAACCTGGATCATCCGAGCATCATTATCAATACCAATTCCGGAGATGCCGTTCTCGCGAAGAAGCTCAAGAAATTCCCCTCGTCCGCATCCGACATCCAACACTCGATGGCATTTCTGGAAGAACGGAATATAAAAAGATAAGACTCGTCGGTTAAACTCGGGATTGGATACGCCCGAAAGATAGATGGATTCATAGAATCTTCCTTCCAGATCACCGAAATTTTCGAGCATTTTTATCCTCCAGCCCTGTATATCAATTTTCGAGGCCATTTTAGATTCATAGACTACACAAATGTTCGCTTCCCTTTGTCAGCGCGGAGCCCTCGGAGGGGGCGGGCGAGGGCGGCGCGCAGGACTTCCTCCATGGTCTCCACGAAGATCAGGGTCATCCCCCGGATCTCCCGCCGGGGCAGCTCGACCAGGTCCCGCTGGTTCTTCTTCGGCAGGATCACCCGCTGGATCCCCGCCCGATGGGCGGCCAGGATCTTCTCCTTCAACCCCCCGATGGGCAGCACCCGCCCCCGCAAGGTGATCTCCCCCGTCATCGCCGTGTCCCGCCGCACCGGAATCCCCGTGAAGGCCGACACCAGGGCCGTGGCGATGGTGATCCCCGCCGAAGGCCCATCCTTCGGGATCGCCCCCTCGGGCACGTGAACGTGCACATCCGTCTTCTCGAACCGCTTCGGCCGGATCCCGAAATCGCGCGCCCGGGAGCGCACGTAGCTCAACGCCGCCTGGGCCGACTCCTGCATCACCTCCCCCAGCTGGCCCGTGAGCAGCAAAACCCCCTTCCCCTCCATCAACGTCACCTCCACCGGCATCACCTCGCCCCCCGCCTCCGTCCAGGCCAGGGCCATGGCCACCCCCACCTGATCCGCCTCCTCCGCCCGCCCGTAGTCATACCGGGGCGGCCCCAGATACCGCTCGAGAACGGCCGGGGTGATCACCCGCCGATACGGCTTCCCCTCCGCCACCAGGCGCGCCGTCTTGCGGCAGATGGCCGCGATCTCCCGCTCCAGGTTCCGCACCCCCGCCTCCGAGGTGTATTCCCGAATGATCCGCCGCAGGGCCCCATCGGTGATCTTCAGGGGGATCCCTGCCAGCCCGTTCTCCTCCATCTGGCGGGGGATCAGGAACCGCCGGGCGATCTGCACCTTCTCCCCCTCGGTGTAGCCCGGGAACTCGATGACCTCCAGCCGGTCCCGCAGGGCCGGCGGGATCGTGTCCAGGATGTTGGCCGTGGTGATGAAGAGGACCTTGGAAAGGTTATACGGGATCTCCAGGTAGTGGTCCGAGAAGGCATGGTTCTGCTCGGGATCCAGCACCTCCAGGAGGGCCGCCGCCGGGTCCCCCCGGAAGTCCGCCCCGATCTTATCGATCTCATCCAGCATGAAGACCGGATTGATGGTCCCCGCCCGGGCCATGCCCTGCAGGATCCGCCCCGGCAGGGCGCCGATGTAGGTCCGGCGATGCCCCCGGATCTCCGCCTCGTCGTGGATCCCTCCCAGGGATATCCGCACGAACCGCCGGCCCAGGGCCTCGGCGATGGCCTTCCCCAGGGAGGTCTTGCCGGTCCCCGGCGGCCCCACGAAGCAGAGGATGGGGCTGCGGCTGCGATCCCCCGCCAGCTTGCGCACCGCCAGGAACTCCAGGATGCGCTCCTTGGCCTTCCTCAGCCCGTAGTGATGCCGCTCCAGCACCTCCGCCGCATGGGCGATGTCCAGGTTGTCCTCGGTCTCCTCGGTCCAGGGCAGCTCCAGGATCCAGTCGATGTAGGTGCGGACGATGCTGACCTCCGGGGAGAGGGGCGGCATCTGGGCCAGCCGGTTGAGCTCCTTCTCCGCCCGGGCCCGCACTTCCTCGGGGAGGTTCTTGGCCTCGATCCGCTCCCGCAGCTCCTGGATCTCCTGGGTGTAGACGTCGACCTCCCCCAGCTCGTGCTGGATGGCCTTCATCTGCTCCCGCAGGTAGAACTCCCGCTGGGTCCGGTCCACCTCCTGCTGCACCTGGGCCTGGATCTTGCTCTCCAGCTCCAGGACGTCCAGGAGCCGCGCCAGCAGGATGGAGAGGCGCAGCAGCCGCGCCGAGGGCTCGAAGATCTCCAGGAGCTCCTGCCGCTCCGCCGTCTTCAGGTTCAGGGTGCTGGCGATGAGATCCGCCAGCCAGCCCGGCTCCTCAATGTTCATGGCGAAGACATAGGCGTCCTCCGGCACCGACCGGTCCAGCTGCACCACCCGCTCGAACTGGGAGAGGACGGCCCGCATCAGGGCCTCGGTGGCCGGCGGCCGATCCGTCCGCTCGAAGATCAGGCGGACGCGGGCCCGCAGGTAGGGCTCCTGCTGCAGGAACTCCACCACCTGGGCTCGCTGCTGGCCCTGGACCAGGACGCTGGTGGTGCCGTCGGGCATGCGCAGCACCCGCGCTACCGAGACCAGCGTCCCCACGGTGTAGAGGTCCTCCGGGGTGGGATCCTCGACCTCCTCCGCCCGCTGGGTGAGGACCACCAGGGGCTCCTCCCGCTGGACGGCCGCCTCCACCGCCCGCAGGGATTTGTCGCGGCCCACCCGCAACGGGGTCACCATGCGGGGGAAAACCACCACGTCCCGCAGGGGGAGGACCGCCGCTTCCACTTGCTCCTCCCCCTCCGCCCGCTGGTCCAGCGCTTCCTCTCCCAGGACCGGCTCCAGCGCCATCCTGCTCTCCCTCGCCCGGGACGTTTCACCTCCCGTCCGCTGTTTCCGGGCATCGGGATTCTATCACAGGGGCCGGGAGAAGGGGGAGTCCGGAGCGCCACTCGGATGCCGATTGAAATCGGCCTTCAAAGGCGCTGCGCGCCGGGCGTCGGCCTTGAAAGCCGATTGAAATCGGCCTCCTCAGGCGCTGGCGCGCCGGACGTCGGCCTCCGCCGACGCAAAAGGTCGAATTCATTCGACGGAGGAAAGCCCTTCGATGCCTTCCATCGCTTCGAAGGGGGATCCCGGTCGCGCGCCTCGGCGCGCCGGAGCCCCCTTCACCGCCCCCCGACCCGGAGGGGAAGGGGATCGACCTCCGGCATGGGCATCCCGCCCCGCGCCGCCCACGCCTCCCGGGCCTCGGCGACCACGAAGAGGGAGCCGGTGACCAGCACCGGCCCGCCGGAGGCCAGGGCCTCCTCAACGGCCGTCGCCACCGTCGCCCGCACCCGAGCGGGGAGGCCGAGGGCCGCCGCAGCGGCCACGAGCGCCGCGGGATCGGCCGCCCGGGGATGGCGGGATCGGGTCAGCCAGACCTCCCCGACCAGGGGGCGCAGCGGCCGCAGGATGGCCGCCGCGTCCTTGTCCGCCGAGACCCCGAAGACCAGCCCCCAGCGGCGCCCCGGGAAGACCTCCATCAGGGTCTCCGCCAGGCGAGCGGCGGAGGCATCGTTGTGGGCCCCGTCCAGCACCACCGGGGGCTCCTCCCGCAACACCTCGAATCGGCCGGGCCAGCGCACCCGCGCCAGCCCCTCCGGGATCGCCGCATCGGGGAGCGACCAGCCCTGCGCCCGCAGCTGGAGGGCGGCCAGGACCGCCAGGGCGGCGTTCTCCCACTGGTGGCGGCCCAGAAGGGGAAGGCGCACCGACCAGCCCGATCCCTCCGGCGGGTGGATCTCCCCCCACTGCCCCGCCGGCGAGATCTCCCGCGGACCATACCGCCATCCATCCAGGGTCAGGAGAGGGGCGCCGCGCTCCGCCGCCACCCGCCGCAACACCGCCATCGCCTCCTCGGCTTGAGGGGCAGTCCCCACCGGGATCCCCGGCTTGATGATGCCGGCCTTCTCGAAGGCGATGTGGGTGAGCGTAGGGCCCAGGATCTCCATGTGGTCCATGCTGAGGGCGGTGATCAGGCAGACCGCCGGGGAGACCACGTTGGTGGAGTCCAGCCGCCCCCCCAGGCCCACCTCCACCACGGCGATCTCGACCCCGGCCTCCGCGAACGCGAGGAAACCCATGGCGGTCAGGATGTCGAAAACCGTGAGGGCCGGATCCGCCGCGATCTCGGGCCGGAGGCGCTCAAAGAGATGAACCACGGTCGCAGGGGGGATGGGCTCCCCGTCGATGCGGATGCGCTCCCGCATGGTGTGGAGATGGGGGGAGGTGTAGAGGCCGGTGCGGTAGCCGGCGGCCCGCAGGATGGCCTCCACCATCGCGGCCGTGGAGCCCTTGCCCTTGGTGCCCGCGATGTGGACCACGGCGTAGCGCCGGTGGGGGTCGCCCAGCCGCTCCAGCAAGCTTCGGATCGGCTCCAGGCGGAAAGCCTCCGGGAGCCGGGGCCGGCGGGCCTCGAAATCCGCCCGGCCGAAGAGCTCGGCCAGGACCTCCGCGTAGGCGGTCTCGATGTCGCTCACGACCTGCTCCTCCCGCTCCGGGAGAGCGAACCCGGGGGTGGACAACTGTTGGCAATTTTATTATCATTTATTTCGGCCATGAAACTCTCGGATTGGGCTCGTCAGCAGGGGATAAGCGATATCACCGCCTGGCGGTGGTTTCGGGCAGGAAAGCTTCCTGTCCCTGCCCGCCCATTGCCTGCTGGGACCATCTGGGTAGAAGCGCCTCACCCAGAAGGTATCCCTGTGCGCTATGCCCGAGTGTCCTCCGCTGACCAGAAAGAGGATCCGGAACGGCAAGTTCAACGCCTTCAGGCCTTTGCCCAAGAACAAGGTTGGACAGAGGTTAAAGCGGCGACCGAAATCGGCTCCGGGCTGAACGGAAAACGAAAGAAACTTCTACGGATCCTGCGGGATCCCCAGGTGGTTCGGATTGTCGTGGAGCATCGCGATCGGCTGGCCCGGTTCGGATTTGAC
>Ga0079995_1060778_pt1 | contig 26276 bp, 23 predicted proteins | sample FaiFalFF_MnMetaG_2_FD_69198 | JGI IMG/M metagenome (GOLD analysis project Ga0079995, IMG submission 69198) | Freshwater microbial communities from Yellowstone National Park, Wyoming, USA - Fairy Falls C (FF_Mn_C) (SPADES assembly) (version 4) | ecosystem: Environmental > Aquatic > Freshwater >...
CACCCTCTTTGAGGGGGGGCGGCCCGTGGCCCGGGTCTACCGGGGGAATCTGGAGCTCTTTTAGGGGGATATACTGCCCTTGTGTACGGGGTCCTGGTCTGGCCGCCCGAGGACCTCCGCGCTTTTATGGAGGGTCTGCAGGCGGCTCATGGGGTGCGGGGCTTTGGCCCGCCCCACATGAACCTGCGCCAGCCCTTTGACTGGCCTTATGAAGAGGAGGCCTTGAAGCTGGCCCTCCTGGGCCTCCTCCGAGGCCAGGCCCCTTTCCGGGTGCGCCTCGGGAGGTGGGGGTGCTTCCCCCAGGGGGTGGTCTACCTGAGGGCCTACGGAGGGAGGCCCTTCCAGGAGCTTTACCAGGCCCTCGAGGCCCTGGCCCCGCCCCTTAGGGAGCTGGAAGGGCCCAGCTACATCCCCCACCTCACCCTGGCTCTGGGGCTTTCCGAGGAGGCGGCCAAGGCGCTAGCCCAAAGCCTCCCCCCGCCCCCGCGCCGGTCTTTTCTGGTGAAGGAGGTGGCCCTGGTCAGGAGCCAGGACGAAGGGGAGCTCCTGGAGGTGGCCCGCTTTCCCCTCGGCTAAGTGCCCCACCGCGGCGAAAGCCGCGGTGGGGGCCCCAAAAGGACGTACCGGAGCCTTAGGGAAGGCTTTCCGTGTTGAAAAAGCGATGGGTGGCCGCTTAGTCCAAGAAGTCCCGGAGCTTGCGGGTGCGGGACTCGTGGTACTTGAGCTTTCTCAGGGCCTTGTTCTCAATCTGGCGGATGCGCTCCCGGGTCACGCCAAAGTAGGCCCCCACCTCCTCGAGGGTGTGCTCCCGGCCGTCAATGAGCCCTTTCCGGAGCTTCAGCACCATGGCTTCCCGCTCGGAGAGCTTGGAAAGGGCCTTCTCCAGCTCCTCGGAGAGGAGGCTCTGGGCCGCCGCCTCCACGGGGGAGGGCAGGTTCTCGTCGGGGATGAAGTCGCCGTAGAAGCTGTCCTTCTCGTCGCCGATGGGGGTTTCCAGGGAGACGGGCTCCTGGGCGATCTTCAGGGTCTCCTCCACCCGCTTGGCGTCCCAGCCGGGGCCCATGGCCTCGGCGATCTCCTCGTAGGAGGGCTCCCGGCCCAGCTCCTGCTGGAGTTGCCTGGCGGTGCGGGAGAGCTTGTTGATGGTCTCCACCATGTGGACCGGGATGCGGATGGTGCGGGCCTGGTCGGCGATGGCCCGGTTGATGGCCTGGCGGATCCACCAGGTGGCGTAGGTGGAGAACTTGAAGCGGCGCTTGTACTCAAACTTCTCCACCGCCCGGATGAGGCCCTGGTTGCCCTCCTGGATGAGGTCCAGGAAGCTCAGGCCCCGGCCGGTGTACTTCTTGGCGATGGAGACCACGAGCCTGAGGTTGGCCTCAATGAGGTGCTGCCTGGCCGCCTCCCCCTCCCGGGCGATGTGCAGGTAGCGCTTGAGCTCCTTGGGGAGGCTTTTCAGCTTCCCGTCCACCTCCTCAACCGTCTTGGGGTCCAGCTTCTCCTTGAGGCCGGGGATCTTTTGGATCCGGGCCGTGCCCAGGATCTTGGCCCGCACCACCTCGCGGATGAGTTCCTGGTCCAGGCCCGTGGCCTCGGAGAGCTTCTTGATGGCCTCCATGCCCTCCTCCACCTTCCTGGCCAGGTCAATCTCCTCCTCCAGGGTGAGGAGGGGCACCTGGCCGATCTCGTGGAGGTACTGGCGCACGGGGTCGGAGGTGGAGACCTTGGGGAGGGAAAGCTCCTCCTCTTCCTCCTCCAAAAGCCCCTCCTCGGGCAGGAGATCGGCCTCCAGGGGGCCCTCGAGGTCCAAAGGATCGGCCAGGTCCTCCAGCTCGGGCTCCGAGGCCAGGAGCTCGGGGTCGGGCTCGGGGAGGTCCTGGAGGTCCTCGGCCGCCTCCAGCTCGGGGAGGGGCTCGGGCTCCTTGACGGGCTCCTTGACCTCCACCTCCTGGGCCTTGGCCGCCTTCTTCTTGCTCTTGGACTTTTTCAACGTCCTCCCTCCTTCTTGGCGAAAAGCACCTTGTACTCCCTCACCAAGAGGGTCTTGAAGTTGCCGAAGCGCGCCTCCAGCAGGCTCTCGTACTTGAGAAAGGGGTTAGCCACCAGGAAAAACCCACCGCCCGGCTTCAGCCGGGCCGCCGCCGCTTCCACGAAGGCCTGGGCCACATCTAAGATGACCGCGCCCCCCACGTGAAAGGGGGGGTTCGTAACTATGATGTCAAATCGCTCCTCCGGCGTCAAGGCCTCGTCCACGTCCGAGTGAAGGGCCCGGGCCTCGAGGCCGTTTTCCTCCAGGCTCCGCCTCAAGGAGAGCACCGAGACCAGGTCGTCCTCCACCGCCGTCACCTCGGCCCCCAGGCGGGCCAGGGGCAGGGTGAGGGCCCCGTACCCGGCCCCCAGGTCCAGGACCCGCCTGCCCTTTAGGGAGGGGACCGCCGTAACCAGGGCCTCCAGAAGGAGGAGGGAGGCCTTGTCCACCCGCCCGGCGGAGAAGACCCCGGGGAGGTGGTAAAAGGTGTAGGCCTGGCCCAGGATCCGGGCCTGGAAGCTCTGCCACAGGGGGGGAAGGGGGGGAGGGGCCTTCTCCTTCTCCAGGAGGGCCACCCGGTAGGCGCCTTCCCGGGCCACCACCTCCCCGTAGCCCAGGAGGGCCTTGGCCTCCTTGAAGTAGCGCTCAAAGCCCTTGTTCTTGTCCCCCGCCAGATAGACCCGGCCCAAAGGCCTCAGGGCCCGGGCGGCGGCCAGGAGGCTCAGGGCCACGTACTGGGAGCCCCGGCCCGCCGGCAGGGCCAGGACCGCCAGGTCATAGGCCCCTTCCTCCGCCTCCCAGGGGGGGGCCAGGCGGGCGCGTAACCCGCTTCGCTCCAAGCAGCGGAAGGCGGCCCGGGAGGTCTCCAGGCGCTCCACCTCCATCCGGCCTTCCAGGGGCAGGCTTCCCCAGCCCACCCCCGGGTTCAGGTCTAAAGCCCTCCCGCCGTAGGGGGCCACGTGCCTTTGCAATAGCTCGTAGACCGGGTCCCGGTAGCCCCGGGCCCCGGGCTTCACGTAGAGCACCCCCCCGGGGTGGGGCAGGGGGGTGAGGCGGTGGTACTCGGCTAGGCTAAGGCCCACGTCTTCCCAGAATACGCCCCTTGGCGGGGAAGGGCAAATGGGCTAAGATGCCTCTTCAAACCGCCCGGGGGGCGGGAAGGAGGGAACGTGGCCCTGGTGGTTCAAAAGTACGGCGGCACCTCCGTGGGTGACCTGGAGCGCATCCACAAGGTGGCCCAGCGCATCGCCCACTACCGGGAAAAGGGGCACAGGCTGGCGGTGGTGGTCTCGGCCATGGGGCACACCACCGACGAGCTGATCGCTTTGGCCAAGCGGGTGAACCCGAGACCGCCTTTTCGGGAGCTGGACCTCCTCACCACCACGGGGGAGCAGGTCTCCGTGGCCCTTCTTTCCATGCGGCTATGGGCCATGGGCATTCCCGCCAAAGGGTTTGTCCAGCACCAGATCGGCATCAAGACCGACGGGCGCTACGGGGACGCCAGGATTTTAGAGGTGGACCCGAGCCGGATCGTGAAGGCCCTGGACGAGGGGTACGTGGCGGTCATCGCCGGCTTCATGGGCACCACGGAGGAGGGGGAGATCACCACCTTGGGCCGGGGCGGGTCCGACACCACGGCGGTGGCCATCGCCGCCGCCTTGGGGGCCAAGGAGTGCGAGATCTACACGGACACGGAGGGGGTCTACACCACCGACCCCCACCTGATCCCCGAGGCCAGGAAGCTAGAGGTCATCGGCTACGACCAGATGCTGGAGATGGCGGCTTTGGGGGCCAGGGTCCTCCACCCCAGGGCGGTCTACTACGCCAAGCGCTACGGGGTGGTCCTGCACGTGCGCAGTAGCTTCTCCTACAACCCCGGTACCCTGGTGAAGGAGGTAAGTATGGAGATGGGCAAGACGGTGACGGGGGCGGCTTTGGACCTGGACCACGCCCAGATCGGCCTCATCGGCATACCCGACCAGCCCGGCATCGCCGCCAAGGTCTTCCAGGCCCTGGCCGACAGGGGCATCGCCGTGGACATGATCATCCAGGGGGTGCCCGGCCACGACCCTTCCCGGCAGCAGATGGCCTTCACGGTCAAGAAGGACTTCGCCCAGGAGGCCCTCGAGGCCCTGGAGCCCGTTTTGGCGGAGATCGGGGGGGAGGCCATCCTCAGGCCGGACATCGCCAAGGTGTCCATCGTGGGCGTGGGCCTGGCCTCGGCCCCGGAGATCCCCGCCAAGATGTTCCAGGCGGTGGCCTCCACCGGGGCCAACATTGAGATGATCGCCACCAGCGAGGTGCGCATCTCCGTCATCATTCCCGCGGAGTACGCCGAGGCCGCCCTGAGGGCCGTGCACCAGGCCTTTGAGCTGGACAAGGCCTGATGGAGCGCCTTCACTTTTCCTGGGATGGCCTCCTTTCCCTGGTCCGCCGTTTAGCGGAGTCCCACAGGGAAGAGGAGTTTGACCTCGTTCTGGGCATCCTCCTCCAGGCCCTCCCGGTCCGGGACATCCTGACGGCGGCGGTCATGTTCTACGAGGGCGAGGAGACCCTGCCCGAGCCGGTCTTTTTGCCGTTCCCCCCGGACCCCCTCCTCTTCGGCAAGCGGGTTTTGGTGGTGGACGATGTCTGGGACTCGGGGCGCACCGCCTGGGCGGTGGAGGTGTGGGGAAAAGCCTAAAGGCCAGGGCCAAGGGTCCAGAGCCCGACCCTGGACTCCAGACCCTTGACCCTCTGCTGGCTTGGGCCAGCATGGGGTGGTATCAGATCAGCCCCAGCGCCTTCACCTGGGCCATCTCGTCCAGAAGCTCCTGGGCGGTGATCTCCATGCGCTTTCTGGCGAACTCGTTGATCTCTAGGCCCTCCACGATCCGGTAGACCCCGTCCTTGGCGGTCACGGGGAAGGAGTAGACGATCTCCTCGGGGATGCCGTACTCCCCCTGGGAGGGGACGGCCATGGAGACAAAGTCCCCCTCGGGGGTGCCCAGGGCCCAGTCGCGGATGTGCTCAATGGCGGCGTTGGCGGCGCTGGCGGCGGAGGAGGCCCCCCGGGCCTGGATGATGGCCGCCCCCCTCTGGGCCACGGTGGGGATGAAGACCTCCTCATACCACTTCATGTCCACCAGCTCCAAAGCGGGCCGCCCGTCCACCTCGGCGTGGAGGAGGTCGGGGAACATGGTGGAGGAGTGGTTGCCCCAGACGGTGATCCGGCGGATCCGGTCCACGCTCACCCCGGTCTTCTTGCTGAGCTGGGCCTTGGCCCGATTGTGGTCCAGGCGGGTCATGGCGGTGAAGTTCCTGGGGTTGAGGCCGGGGGCGTTCTTGTAGGCGATGAGGGCGTTGGTGTTGGCGGGGTTGCCCACCACCAGCACCTTCACGTCCTTCTTGGCCACCTCCGCCAGGGCCCGGCCCTGCTCGGCGAAGATCCTGCCGTTCAGCTCCAGGAGGTCCCGCCTCTCCATGCCCGCCTTCCTGGGGGCCGCCCCCACCAAAAGGGCGTAGTCGGCGTCCTTGAAGGCCACCTTGGGGTCGTCGCTGGCCTCGAGGCCGGCCAGGAGGGGAAAGGCGCAGTCCTCCAGCTCCATGACCACGCCCTCCAGGGCTCTCATGGCCTGGGGGATTTCCAGAAGCTGCAGGATGACGGGCTGGTCCTTGCCCAGCATCTCTCCCGCGGCGATGCGGAAGAGGAGGCTGTAGCCGATCTGGCCTGCGGCGCCGGTTACCGCCACGCGAACGGGGCTTTTCATGCCAACCTCCTTCGGGCCTTCGCCCAAGGGGATTCTACCCCTAAAGGCCCCGGTAGATGCGCCTTTCCGCCTCTATGGCCTGGTCCAGCTCCTGGATCTCCCTTAGGAGTTCCTGGCTGGGGTTTTGCAGGAAGACCTCCTTCAGCTTGGCCCGGCGTTCCAGGTAGTAGGCCTCCCTCAGGCGGGCTAAGGCCTTGTCCATGACCTCGGGGAGGCGGGAGGGGTCCACCTCGGGGGCCAGCATGAGGCGCTCCAGGAGGATGCCCCCCGCCTCCTTGCGGCTCAGGACGCTCCGCAGGTAGTCCTTGCGGGGCTCCTTGCGGGCCAGCTCCAAAAACTCCGCCAGAAGGGAGCCCTCGGGGGGCCAGACGTGGTCGGCGGCGTAGAGGACCCAGTTTAAGAAGCTCTCCTCGGGCAGGGAGAGGAGGAGGGCCATCACGTCCAGCTCCAGGAGGAGGGTGCGGTTTCTGGGCTCGGCCTTGGGGGGCGGGGGGGGCGGGAGGGGCCTGCCCCGCTTGCGGGCCTGCAGGTAGTCGGCGAGCTCCTTGGGGGAGAGGCCCAGGCGCTCCACCACCAGGGCCTTCAGGCGCTCGGCCACGGGGTCAAAGGGCTCGGGGGAGAGCATCCTGGGGGTGAGGGCCTCGAGGACCTTCCGCTTGTGCTCGGGCCGGGAGAGGTCCAGGCCCTTGGCGGCCTCCTGGAAGCGGAACTCCACCTCGGGAAGGGCCTCCTCCAGGGCTTTCCCGAAGAGGGCCCGGCCCTCGGGGTGAAGGAGGAGCTCTCCCGGGTCCTTGACGGGGAGGCGGACGGCGTAGAAGAGGAACTTCCGCGCCATCTCCAGGTCCAGGCTCTGCAGGGTGGCCTTCTGCCCGGCCTCGTCGGCGTCAAAGGCCAGGTAGACCTCCCGCACCTCCTGGGTCTTCAGAAGCCTCGCCTGCTCCTCGGAGAGGCCCGAGCCCAAAACGGCCACGGTCTCGGAAAAGCCCAGCTGGTGGAGGGCGATGGCGTCAAAAAGCCCCTCCACCACGATGGCCCGCCCCTCCCGGAGCCTGGCCTTGGCCTCGGGAAAGGCGAAGAGGACCTCCCGCTTGCGGAAGAGGGGGGTCTCCGGGGAGTTCAGGTACTTGGGGGCCTCGTCCCCCAGGGCCCTGCCGGTGAAGGCCACGATGCGGCCCAGGTGGTCCTTGATGGGGAAGGTGATGCGGTTTCGGAAGCGGTCGTAGTACCGCCCCTCCTTCTCCGCCAGAACCCCCGCCTTCAGGCCCTCCTCGGGGCTCACCCCGTGGCGGGAGAGGTAGGTGAGGAGGCCGTCCCCTTTGGGCGGCGCGTAGCCCAGGCCGAAGCGCCCTACGCTTTCCCCGGAAAGGCCCCGGCCCTCCAGGTAGGCCATGGCCTCGGGGTGGGCCCTTAGGCCCTCCTGGAAGTAGGCCTGGGCCAGCTTCAAGACCTCGTAGAGCTCCTTGCGCCGCTCCCCGCCCAAGCGCCTGGGGAGCTCCACCCCGGCCTCCTCCGCCAGGCGCTCCAGGGCGGTCTGGAAGTCCAGGCCCTCTATCCGCTCCACGAAGGCGATGAGGTCCCCCCCGGCCTTGCAGCCGAAGCAGTGGAAGAGGCCCTTCTCCTCGTCCACGTAGAAGGAGGGGGTCTTCTCCTGGTGAAAGGGGCAGAGGCCCTTCCACCGCCCCCGGCCCGCCGGCTTCAGGGCCACGTAGCGGGAGACCACCTCCTTGAGGGAGAGGCGGCGCTTGATGGCCTCTACCACCTGGACTAAGTCCATATTACCCCCCGGCTACGCCACAGCTGGCGAACCCACCTCCCCAGCATACCGTACCCCTGGAGGCCCTCGGGCTTCTCCCCCAGAAGGGCCGCCTTCCAGGCCCGGGTCAGGGGCAAAGAGGGGGTGAATCCCAGGAGGTGCTCCACCTTTTCCCCGGCCTCGAGGAGGAGCTGGGCCCTCAGGAGCCTGGCCACCTCCAGGTGCACGGCGAAGCCGGTGCGGTGGGTCTGGTAGAGGAGGTGCTGGGAGAGGACCTGGGCCTTTTTGGGGGCCCGGGGCCAGAGGTAGAGGGCCAGGGAGGTGAGGGTCAGGTGGTGGACGTAGGGGTTGGCAAGCCGCCGGGCCTCCTTCAGGGCTTCCTTGAGGAGGCTCATGGGGTTTTCGCCCCGAAGCCAGCGGTGGTGGGCCATGGCCAGGAGGGCCAGGCCCCGGCCGTCCTTGTGCTTGAGGGCCTCCTGGAAGAGGTCTTCGCGGAAGCGGCCCCTCACCGCCCAGGCGGTGAGCAAAGCCGCCGCCAGCCAGGGGTGGGGGGCCTTCCGGTAGGCGGCCTCGCCCTCGGCCAGGGCCTCCTGGAGGCGGCCCGTCTCCAGAAGAAGCCGGATTCGCGTGGCCTGGTAGCGAACCTGGGCCTCCAGGTCCCCCGCTTCGACTTCCAGGAGGAGGGCCTCGGCCTCAGCGTGGCGGCCCAGGTCCATGAGGAGGCCCGCCTCCAGGCTTCGGCGGTGGAGGAGGAGGCTTTTGGGGGCCTGGGGAGGGAAGGGGGTGAGGACCTCGAGGGCCTTCAAGGGCTGGAAGCGCCGCCACAGGGCCCCGGCCGCCTGGAGCCTGGCCTTGGCCTCCTCCAGGGGGTAGGGCCTGAGCCCGGGGAGAAGGGGGAGGAGGTCCAGGGGGTCTTTGGCCTCCCGGAAGGCCGTGAGGACCGGGTCTTCGCGCCTGGGGCCCGCCTCGGCCTCGAGGGCCAGCCCCAGGGAGGCCAGGGCGTCCTGAAGCTCGGGCTTCAGGGCCTCCTCCAGGGCGGGGTCGGCCCTAAGGGCCTCCTGGTAGAGGGGGATGGCCTCCTCCGGATGGCCTTCCCGCCAGGCCTTCTGCGCCAGGAGGCGGAGGGTGAGGGCCGCCTGCCGCCCCTCGCCCGCCCGGTGGAGGTGCCGGGCCATGGGGAGGAGCTGGCCCCGCTTTTGGTAGAGCCTGGCCGCCTCCAGGTGCCAGGCCCGCTGGGTTTCGGCGGGCACGAGGCGGAGAGCGGCCTCGCCCACCTCCCTGAGGGGCCGGTTCCCCTCAAGGAGCCCTTCCCGAAAGAGCCTCTCCCGGGAGAAGGCTCCCACCAGGCCCGTTAGCGCCTCCTCGGGAACCTCCCCCAGAACCCCCCAGGCCAAAAGGGCCTGGCGCTCCCGGGAGGGGAGGGCGTCCAGGGCCGGCTGGAGGGCGAGGAGGAGGGGGGCCTCGCCCCTTTTGAGGCCCAGGTGGGGGGAGAAGAGGGGCCTGCGGCTTTCCAAAAGGAGGAGGAGGTTGGGGAAGGGGTGGAGGAGGAGGCGCTCCAGGGTGAGGTCCGGGGCGTGGAGGTCCTTTAGGACCAAAAGGAGGGGCGCTTTCAGGGAGAGGAGGACCCGCCGCCAGGCCTCGAGGATGGCCCCCTCCAGGGCCTCCCGGCTCCAGCTGGGGCGGGGAAGGAGGCCCAGGCTGTAGCGCCAGGCGGTCTCCAGCTTAGGGGGTAGCCCCGCCTGGGCCAGGAGGACCTCCGGGCTTCCAAAGGCCTTCTCCACGGCCTCAAGAAGGGTAACCCGCAGGGGGGTTTCGGGGCCCATCCGCTCCAGGACCACGGCGGGGAAGGGGGGGTCCTCCAGGAACCTGTCCAGGAGGAGGCTTTTCCCGCTTCCCGGCGGCCCCACCAGGTTGAGCCGGGCCGGAGGAGCCCGGAAGGTGTGGCGGAGGCGGGCGAGGAGGGCTTCACCCTCGGGGTCCAGCTCCAGGCGGACCTCCAGCAGCCGGTAGGCCTCCACCGGGCCCAGGCCCCGGGCCTCGAGGGGGCCCACGGCCTCCCCCTGGGCCCCCCGGGCCAGCTCCAGGGTGAGGCGGTCGGTGAGGACCTCCCCCGGCCTTCCCAGCTTGGAGAGCCGCTCGGCCAGGACCACGGGGGGGCCCAGGGCGGTGGGGTCCCCCGCCTGGCCGTCCCCCAGGGGGGTCCAGAGCACCTCCCCGCTGGCCACCCCTACCCGGGCGGGAAGGGGGGAGGCCCGGACCATGCCCAAGGCGGCCTTTAGGGCCCGTCAGGGCTCCCGGCCGCAGGCCATGCAGAACCGGGCCTCAGGGGGGTTTTTCTGGCCGCAGGCGCAGCGCATCTCACTCCCGGAAGAGCATCAGGGGGGGCCAGAGGTGGACCTGGGCCCGGCTGGGCAGGGGGGTTTCGCTGTAGAGGAGGAGGGGGATGGGCTCCTCCAGGAGGTAAAACCCCTCTCCCAGAGGCCTCGCCTTCCCCCCGATCCGGTAGGCGGGGCCCATGAGCTCCAAGAAGGCCTCGCCCTCCCAAGGCTTCACCTCCCGGGCCACCCCGTGGAGGAGGGCCCGGACCCGGCCCGTGGGGGCCGGGGGAGCGCCCCGGTCAAAGGCGTAGAGGATGAACCCGCCCACGCCCACCTCCAGAAGGGGGCTTCCCCAGGGCTCGGGGAAGAGGTGGACTTCCACGGCGTGGGCCTGGAAGCGGGCGAAGAAGGTTTCCGGGCTTTCTTCCAAGGCGGTCCCCTCCTGGCTCATAGGAGGAGTTTAATGCACCACCCTGGGGGGGAGGGAGAGGACCAGGTTGGCGCAAAGCAGGAGGGCCGCCTTCTTGTCCAGGTACTGGTTGCCGTTGCCGCACTTGGGGGAGAGGATGCACCGGGGGCACCCTTCCTCGCAGGGGCAGGCCTTGAGGAGCTCCAAAGTGGCCCGAAGCCACTCGGGAAAGCGGCGGGCCGCCGCCCGGGCGTAGCCCACGCCCCCGGGGTAGCCGTCGTAGATGAAGACCGTGGGCCCCCCGCCCGAGGGGAGGGGACGGGGGTAAAAGGGGTAGGAAAGCCCCCCGATGTCCTGGCGCTCCGCCAGGACGAAAAGGGGCAGGAGGCCGATCATGGCGTGCTCCAGGGCGTGGATCCCCCCGGGGATCTGGTGGGGGGGGACCACCTCGGGGGGGTGGAACCAGAGGGCCTCGGTGGGGAAGGCGATCTCGGGCATGAGGAGGGGGACCTCCTCCAGGACGCTTCCCGTGAAGAAGCGCTTCTTCACATAGCCCACCACCCTTTCCCTGAGGACCACCCGGCCCACGTAGACCCCGTGGCCCACGGGCTCCCCCGAAAGGACCTCCAGGTCGCTCTCCGCCCTGGGCTCGGTGTAGTAGTCCTCGAGGGCCGGAAGAAGCCAGACCTCCCGCCTCTTTAGGTCCACGTTCCGCACCAAATAGCTTTCCCCCTGGTGCAGGTAGATGGCCCCCGGGTGGGCCTCCCAGTAGGCCTGGCGCTCGTCCAGATAGCCCAGGACCTCCCCCTCGGGACCCCTCAGGGTGAAGGTGGTCCCAAGCCCCCTCAGGGTGATCTCCCGGTGGGGGCGGCGCTTTTGGGTGTAGAGGCGGCCCTCCTTCTCCTTGAGCTCCCTAAGGGCCTCCTGGCAGAGAACCTCCTCCCGCCTAAGGGGCATCTCGTAGGCGGCGGCGTGGAGGTGGAGGGGGCAGAGGACGGGGTTCTTGGGGTCGGCGATGGCCTCCTCCGGAGGGGACTTGAGGAGGAGCTCGGGGCGGTGGAGGAAGTACTCGTCCAGGGGGTCCTCCCGGGGGATGAAGACCACCAGCGCCCGCCTCTCCCCCCGGCCCGCCCGTCCCGCCCGCTGCCAGAAGGCGGCCACGGAGCCCGGGTAGCCCACCAGGGCCACGGCGTCCAGCTCCCCGATGTCCACCCCCAGCTCCAGGGCGCTGGTGGAGACCAGGACCCGCACCTCCCCCCGCTTCAGGGCCTCCTCCAGCCGCCTCCGCTCCTTGGCCGTGTAGCCCGCCCGGTAGGGGCGCACCCCGGGGTGGGCGGCGTAGCGGGCGATGAGCTCGGCGCTTTTGCGGCTGTTGGCGAAGACCAGGCCCTTAAGCCCCTCGTCGGCCAGGGCCCGGGCCAGGTAGGCGGCTTCCAGGAGGGGGCTTCGCCTTCTTTCCCCCTTTGGGTCCAAGGGCTTAGGCAGAAGGACCAGAAGCTCCCTTTCCGAGCGGGCCACCTCCGCTTTGAGCTCCACGAAGGGAAGGCCGGTGAGGGCCTCGGCGTGCTCCTTGGGGTTCTTGATGGTGGCGCTGGCGGCGATGACCTGGGGGTTTGCCCCGTAGTGGCGGGCCAGGCGCAGGAGGCGGAAGAGGACCAGGGCCACGTGGGTGCCGAAGACCCCCCGGTAGGCGTGGAGCTCGTCCAGGACCAGGTAGCGGAGCCGGGAGAGGAAGGAGGCCCACTCCCCGTGCCGGGGGAGGAGGCCAAAGTGGAGCATGTCGGGGTTGGAGAGGAGGACGAGGCCCTCCTCCCGGGCCTTCCGCCTTTCCCCGCTTGCCGTGTCCCCGTCGTAGGGGAAGACCCCAGAAAGCCCCAGGGCCTTGGCCATGGCCTTGAGGCGCCTCAGCTGGTCGTGGGCCAGGGCCTTGGTGGGGAAGAGGAGGAGGCTGGTTTCCCCTTCCAAAGCCGCCTTCAGCACGGGAGCCTGGAAGACCAGGCTCTTGCCGGCGGCGGTGGAGTAGGCCATGACCAGGTTCTTCCCCTCTTCCAAAACCTCCAGGGCCCGCTTCTGGTGGGCGAAGGGGACGAGGCCCAGGGCTTCCAGAACCCCGGCGAAGCTTCCCCGGTAGGGGGCGGGCTTTGGGGGCGCTTTGGGGATGGTCCTGGCGAAGACCAGGCGGCCCCGAAACTCCTCCAAAGACTCCAGCCACTCCCGGTAGCTGGAAAACCCCTTCAGGGCCTCGGGCAACATCTAAAGCATCCCCGCCAAAAACCCCTCTTCGCGGATGGTGCGGATCAGGTCCATGACCGTGAGGCTCTGGGGGTCGTAGGTGACCTGGAGCTGGGCGGGGCCCGTGGCCTGGGCCTCCTCCACCCCTTCTAGAGCCCTCAGGGCCTTCAGGATGCGGTCCATCCCCTCCGGGGTGGGCTCCCCGCGGATGCCGATGAGCACGCGGTTCATGCCCCTATTCTAAGACCCCCCGCCTCTCGCCCCTGGCCCCCCGGCTTCCCAGGACCCTTACGCAAAGGACCAGAGGCCCCACGGCGAAGCCCTCTTCCAGAAGGGCCCGTTCCAGGGCCTTCCGGCTTGGGTCCAGGTGGAGGGCCACCTCGTAGACCCCGGCATCGTAGGCGCTCTTCACCACCGCCCTCAGGAGGCCCTGTAAGACCTCCTCGCCCTCCCCCTCTATACGGGTGATGAGGACCGTGGTGGCCTCCCCCTGCCAGACCGCCTGGGCCAGGGCGAAGCCCAGGGGCCTTTCCCCCTCCTCCGCCAGGAAGGAGTGGCCGGTGCGGGCGAAAAAGCGGAGGGCCCCAAGGCTTAGGGGCCTTTCCCCCGCCACCTGGTTGAGGCGGTCCAGGTCTTCCTCGGTGAAGGGGCGAAAGCGCATGGGCCCATTATCGCCTGAAGAGGAGGGCCTCGAGGAGGAGCACCAGGGCGGCCAGGAGGGCCAGGTACCGGCCCGCGCCTCCTTGGCCTTTGGGGAGGAAGCTCTTTTCGGGCGTGGGGAGGAGGGTCTCCTCCGGGGCCAGGAGGCCCACCTTCACCTCCCGGTAGGGCCTGAGGAAGTTGTAGACCAGGAGGGGGAAGAAGGGCCGGTCCTGCAGGGCGGAAAGGGGCGGCAGGTAGAGGCCCCCTTCGGCGAAGTAGAGGAGGCCCACCCCCTCTTCCCCCTCGGCCAAGGCGCGCCAGGGGCCTTGGGGCCTTGGGGGCGGGGGGAGGCGCTCCCCCAGGAGGGCCACGCCCTCCAGAAGGGGGTGGGGGGTGGTGAGGAGGACGGGGGTGGGGCTGCCCCCGGAAGGGGCCAGGTAGAGGCTGGGCCTGGCGGGGGGGCCTTCCGGGACCCCGATGCGCACCTGGACCTCCTCACCGAAGGCGGCGCCCAGCAGGCGGAAAAGCCGCTCCAGGGCGGGAAGCCTGGGGTAGTCCACCCCCAGGCGCCTCAGGGCCAGGCCGGCCTCGTCGTCCAGGGGGAGGGCGTCTTGGCCCAGGAGGCGGGCGGTGAAGGCGCTGGGGAGGCCGGGGAGGGGAGCGAACCCCCTGGGGGGGACCTGGACCTCCCGGACCTTCCCCCCCGCCTCCAGCCGGGCGGTGAGGGGGCGGGGGGCGCTATTCCCCAGGGCCAGAAACCCCGGGGCCACGGCCACGAGGCCCAGGTTCTCCCTGGGGCTTCCCACCCCCAGGTAGCCCTCGGCCCCGGGCGGGGGCGGGCCGTCGGTGGCCACCACCACCGGGGCCTTGAGGCGCCTCCTCCCCAGGGCCATGGCCCCTTCCAGGTCCGCCCCTTTGTCCCCCGCCTCCAGGGCGAGAAGCCTTGGCCGGAGGGCCACCCCGGGGGCGGGGCCAAAGGCCTCGGGGCGCTCCCCGGCCCGCACCAAGACCGCCTCCGGGGCCCTTTCCAGAAGGGGCAGGAGCCTCTCCTTGGCCAGGTCCAGCCGGGTCTTCCCGCCCTCGTCGGCGGCCATGCTGGCGGAGGCGTCCACCACCAGGACCAGAGGAGGGGGGGCCAGGGGGGGGTCCTCGAGGGCCAGCACCATGAGGGCGGCCGAGAGGAGCAGGAGGAAAAGCCTCAGGTCCAGCCGGGGCCTAAAGCGCCGGGCCCTTCCCTTCCGCCAAAGCCACACCCCCGCCCAGGGCCTGGCCCTGGGGGCCCGCCTCCGGTAGAGGAGGTAGGTGAGGAGGAGGACGGGGAGGAGGAGCCAGAGCACCTTCCCTTGAGCCTAGCCGCCCTTGGGGGGTTTTGCTAGAGTGCGGGGAGGATGTGGGTCCTGGGCGTAGACACCTCCTGCGACGACACCGGGGTGGGCCTGGTGCGGGACGGCCAGGTGGTGGTGAACCTGGTCCAGAGCCAGACCCTCCACGAGGCCTATGGCGGCGTGGTGCCGGAGCTGGCGAGCCGGGAGCACCTCAAGGTCCTCCCCCGCCTCACCCAGGAGGCCCTGAGGCGGGCGGGGATCGGCCCCAAGGACCTGGACCTGATCGCCGCCACCCGCGGGCCCGGCCTGATCGGGGCCCTCCTGGTGGGCTACACCTTCGCCAAGGGCCTGGCCTGGGCCCTCACGCGCCCCTTCTACGCCATCCACCACCTGGAGGGCCACATCGCCGCCGCCTGGCCCGAGGGCCTCAAGCCCCCCTTCCTGGCCCTGGTGGCCTCGGGGGGGCACACCCACCTCTACGAGGTCCTGGACCTGGGGCGCTACCGCCTCCTCGGGGCCACCCGGGACGACGCCGCCGGGGAGGCCTTTGACAAGGTGGCAAGGCTTCTCGGCCTCGGCTTTCCCGGGGGGCCGGAGATTGAGCGCCTGGCCCAAGAGGCGGAGGAGCCTGTCCCCTTCCCCCTCCCCCTCAAGGACCAGGAGGGGTACGAGTTCAGCTTCTCCGGCCTCAAGACCAAGGCCCTGCAGCTCTTGGAAAAGGGCCTTCCCAAGCCGGGGCTTGCCCGGGGCTTCCAGGAGGCGGCCATAGGCCACCTGGCCCAGGTGGTCCTGAAGGCGGCCCGGGACACGGGGCACCGGGTCCTCCTGGTGGCCGGAGGGGTGGCGGCCAACCAGGCCCTCCAGGCCCGCTTTAAGGAGGCGGGGTTGGAGGTCCACTTCCCCCCCAAGGGGCTTTCCCAGGACAACGGGGCCATGATCGCCCTGGCCGCCTGGCGGCGCTTCCAGGCGGGCTTCCCCCCAAGCCCCCTCTCCCTGGGGGCCACCGCCTACTGGCCCCTCGAGGCCCCCTGAAGGGTTTCTCATCCAAGCGGGGTACAATCGGGCTTAGGATGCTGGCCCTCATACGGAAGCTTTTTGACAACAACGAGCGGGAGATCGCCCGCTACTACAAGCAGGTCGTGGAGCCCACCAACCGCCTCGAGGCCGAGGTGGAGAAGATCGCCGACCTGGCCGCCGCCTACCGGGAGCTTAAGGAGAAGCACCAGCAGGGCGCCAGCCTGGACGAGCTTCTGCCCATGGCCTTCGCCCTCACCCGGGAGTCCGCCAAGCGCTACCTGGGCATGCGCCACTTTGACGTGCAGCTCATCGGCGGGGCGGTCCTCCACGAGGGCAAGATCGCCGAGATGAAGACCGGGGAGGGGAAGACCCTGGTGGCTACCTTGAGCGTGGCCCTCAACGCCCTCACCGGCAAGGGCGTCCACGTGGTCACGGTCAACGACTACCTGGCCCGGCGGGACGCCGAGTGGATGGGGCCCGTTTACCGGGGCCTGGGCCTTTCCGTGGGGGTCATCCAGCATAGCTCCACCCCCGAGGAGCGCCGCAAGGCCTACCTCTGCGACGTCACCTACGTCACCAACTCCGAGCTGGGCTTTGACTACCTGCGGGACAACATGGCCATCAGCCCGGACCAGCTGGTCCTGCGCCACGACACCCCTCTCCACTACGCCATCATTGACGAGGTGGACTCCATCCTCATTGACGAGGCCCGCACGCCCCTCATCATCAGCGGCCCCGCCGAGAAGGCCACCGACATGTACTACAAGATGGCGGAGATCGCCAAGAAGCTGGAAAGGGGCCTCCCCCCCGAGCCCGGGGTGCGCAAGGAGCCCACGGGGGACTACACCGTTGAGGAGAAGAACCGCTCCGTCCACCTGACCCTGCAGGGCATCGCCAAGGCGGAGAAGCTCCTTGGGGTGGAGGGGCTTTTCAGCCCGGAGAACATGGAGCTGGCCCACATGCTGATCCAGGCCATCCGGGCCAAGGAGCTCTACCACCGGGACCGGGACTACATCGTCCAGGACGGCCAGGTCATCATCGTGGACGAGTTCACCGGCCGCCTCATGCCGGGGAGGCGCTATGGGGAGGGCCTCCACCAGGCCATTGAGGCCAAGGAGGGGGTCAAGATTGAGCGGGAGAACCAGACCCTGGCCACCATCACCTACCAGAACTTCTTCCGCCTCTACGAGAAGCGGGCGGGGATGACGGGCACCGCCAAGACCGAGGAGAAGGAGTTCCAGGAGATCTACGGCATGGACGTGGTGGTGGTGCCCACCAACCGCCCCATGATCCGCCAGGACTTCCCCGACGTGGTCTACCGCACGGAGAAGGGGAAGTTCTATGCCGTGGTGGAGGAGATCGCCGAGAAGTACGAGCGGGGCCAGCCCGTGCTGGTGGGCACCATCAGCATTGAGAAGTCGGAGAGGCTCTCCCAGATGCTGAAAGAGCCCAGGCTCTACTTCCCCCGGCTGGAGATGCGGGTGGAGCTCCTAAAAAAGGCCAGCGCCAAGCAGCAGGGGGAGGCCTGGGACCGCCTGAGGAAGCTCTTGGAGAGGCCCACGGCCCTCAAGGACGAGGACCTGGCCCCCTTTGAGGAGCTCATCCCCAGGAAGGGGAACCTGCGCACGGCCTGGGAGGGCCTGAAGCGGGCGGTGCACACCCTGGCCATCCTGCGCCAGGGCATCCCCCACCAGGTGCTAAACGCCAAGCACCACGCCAAGGAGGCGGAGATCGTGGCCCAGGCGGGCCGCTCCAAGACCGTCACCATCGCCACCAACATGGCGGGGCGGGGCACGGACATCAAGCTGGGGGGGAACCCCGAATACCTGGCCGCCGCCCTCCTGGAGAAGGAGGGGTTTGACCGCTACGAGTGGAAGGTGGAGCTCTTCATCAAGAAGATGGTGGCGGGGCATGAGGAGGAGGCCCGGGCCCTAGCCCAGGAGCTTGGGGTGCGGGAAGAGCTTATAGAGAGGATCCGCCAGATCCGGGAGGAGTGCAAGGCCGACGAGGAGCGGGTGCGGAGCCTGGGAGGGCTTTTCATCCTGGGCACCGAGCGGCACGAGTCCCGGCGCATTGACAACCAGCTAAGGGGCCGGGCCGGGCGCCAGGGGGACCCGGGGGGAAGCCGCTTTTACGTCTCCTTTGACGACGACCTCATGCGCCTCTTCGCCTCGGACCGGGTCATCGCCATGCTGGACCGCATGGGCTTTGACGACTCCGAGCCCATTGAGCACCCCATGGTGAGCCGCTCCATAGAGCGGGCCCAGAAGCGGGTGGAGGACCGCAACTTCGCCATCCGCAAGCAGCTTTTGCAGTTTGACGACGTGATGGCCCGCCAGCGGGAGGTCATCTACGCCCAGCGCCGCCTGATCCTCCTGGGCAAGGACGAGGAGGTGAAGGAGGCCGCGTTGGGGATGGTGGAGGAGACGGTGGCCTCCGTGGCGGAGAACTTCTTAAACCCCCAGGTCCACCCCGAGGACTGGGACCTCGAGGGCCTGAAGACCGCCCTTCTGGACGTGGTGCCCCAGCTTGCGGACTTCCCCTTTGAGGAGCTTAGGGGGCTCAGGCCGGACGAGGGGGTGGAGCGCCTGGTGGAGGCGGCCCTCAAGGCCTACGAGGCCCGGGAGGCGGAGCTCTCCCCTCCGCTGATGCGGGCCGTGGAGCGCTTCGTGATCCTCAACGTGGTGGACTCGGCCTGGAAGGAGCACCTCCACAACCTGGACGTGCTGCGGCAGGGCATCTTCCTCAGGGGCTACGGCCAGAAGGACCCCTTCCAGGAGTACAAGATTGAGGCCACCCGCCTCTTCAACGAGATGGTGAGCTTCATTAAAACCGAGGTGGCCAAGTTCCTCTTCCGCCTCAAGGTGGAGGCCGAGCCCGTGCGGCCCGTGCGGGAGGCCCCTTACGTGCCCGTGCCGGAGCCCAGGCCTCAGGCGGAAGGGTTCACCGAGCGGAAGCGGCCCACGCCTCCGCCCCAGCCGGGCCTTTCCCGGGCGGAGCGCCGCCGGCTTATGCGGGAGGAGAAGAAGCGCAAGAAGGGGTAGCCCCCCAGGGTCCCCATCCTGGCGCAAGCCAGGACGGGGTATTAGGCCTCCACCTGGAGGCTTTCGGGGTCCAGGTTGGTGTAGACGTTCTGCACGTCGTCCAGGTCCTCGAGGGCCTCCACCAGCCGCAGGACCTTGGCCGCCTCCTCGGGGGGAAGGGCCACCACGTTCTGGGGACGCTGGATGACCTCGGCGTCCTCCACCCGGATGCCCCGGGCCTTCAGGGCCTCGGCGATGCGGAAGACCTCGCCGGGCTCGGTGTAGATGGTGAGGCTTTCCCCTTCCTCCTCGAGGTCCAAGGCCCCCAGCTCAATGGCGGCCTCCTGGGCGGCCTCGGTGTTCTCCGAGACGATGACCCCCCGCTTCTCAAACTGCCAGGCCACGCTCCCGGAGGTGCCCAAAGAGCCCCCGTACTTGCCGAAGACGTGGCGCACCTCGCCGGCGGTGCGGTTGCGGTTGTCGGTGAGGGCGTAAACCAAGACGGCCACGCCCCCCGGGGCGTACCCCTCGTAGACGATCTCCTCGTACTGCTCGGCGCCCTCGCCGCCTCCCTGGAGCTTGGCGAGAAGGCGCTCAATGTTCTCCATGGGCACGTCGTCGGCCCGGGCGGCCTCAATGGCGTTCCTGAGCTGGACGTTGGCCTCGGGGTAGGGGCTTCCCCCCGCCCGGGCGGCCGCCTGGATGGCCCGGAGGTGCTTGGAGATGATCTTGCCGCGCTTCAGGTCGTTGGCGGCCTTTTTGCGCTTGATCTGCGCCCACTTGCTATGACCGGCCATGACTCACCTCCCCCATTATACCGAGTTCCTCCAGAACCCTTTCCGCCAGGCGCTCCCCCGCCTCGCGGAAGGGGTGGAAGAGGAGGTCCACGCCGGCGGCCTTTAGGGCGGGGTCCTCCTCCAGGTGGAAGCTGGTGGCGGCCACCAGGCCCCCGAAGCCCCGCTCCTCTATCCAGCGGGCGGCGAGGAGCTTGGCCTCCAGGTCGGGCAGGGCCAGGACCACCGCCTTGAGCCCCGAGAGGTCCAGCCTCTCCCAAAGCTCCGGGTCCTCGGCGTCGCCGTAGAGGACCCTCCGGCCCTTGGCCCGGTGGCGCTCCACCTTCTCCGGGTCGGCGTCCAGGCCCACGGGCCTTTCCCCCCTCGCCTCCAGGACCCGGTAGACGGCCCCTCCGGTGCGGCCCATACCGACGATGAGGGCCGTGGCCCCGTCCAGGCTTTGGGGCTCCTGGTCGGGGTGGGGGCCTCGGCGCTCCAGGCGGAGGAGGAGGGGCTCCAGACGGCGGTAAAGGGAGTGGCTGTAGCGGGCCAGGGGGGCCGAGAGCACCATGGAAAGGGCCACCGTCAGGGCCAGGGTGGCCAGGCCCAGGGGCAGAAGCCCCGCCCGCTCCAGGGCCACGCCCACGATCAGGGCGAACTCCGAGTAGTTGCCCAGATAGACCCCGGCCACGAAGCCCGTGCGGGCCCTGAGGCCCAGGAGGAGGAAGAGGAGGAAGAAGAGGGGGGCCTTGAGGAGGGAGAGGAGGAGAAGCCCAAGGAGAGGCCCCACCTCCACGCCCGCCAGGCCCTGCTTCATGCCGATCTCCAGGAAGAAGGCCACCAAAAAGGCCTCCTTGAGGCTCCAGAGGGCCTTGGCCATCTCCGCCCCCTTGGCGTGGCCCGCGAGGAGGGCCCCCATGAAGAGGGCCCCCAGCTCGGGGGAAAGCCCGAGCTGGCGGAAGCCCTCCCCGCCCAGGAGGGCCAGGCCCAGGCCGAAGAGGACCAGGAGCTCGTCGTGGCCGCTTTTTTCCAGGAGCCAGGCCAGAAGGAAGCGCAGGAGGGGAAAGAAGAGGAGGAGGAGGGCCCAGGGGCTCACCGCCTTGGCCCCGTAGAGGGCGAGAAGGCCCACGGCCACCAGGTCCTGCAGGATGAGGATGCCGATGGCCAGCCGCCCGTGGTAGGCGGTGAGCTCCCTTTTGTCCTCCAGGAGCTTGAGGACCATGACGGTGCTGGAGAAGCCCAGGGCCAGGGCCAGAGGGAAAAGCCCCACGAGGGGCAGGGCTAGAAGGCTGAAGAGGAGGAGGGAAAGCCCTCCCACGCCCAGGACCCGGGCCTCGAGGAGGTCCTTGGGCCTGAGCTTCAGGCCCACGCTGAAGAGGAGGAGGAGAACCCCCATCTCGGCGGCGTGGGCCAAGAACTCGGTCTCCCGGAAGCCCAGGGCGTGCAGGCCGAAGCCCGCCCCCAGATAGCCCACCAGGGGGGGGAGGCCCAGGCGGTTGGCCAGGAGGCCGAGGGCGAAGGCGGCGGCCACCCAGAGGGCTTCCATGCCCCAAGGGTAGCAGAGAAAGGCCATAGGGGCGGGGGTGTGCTTTCCCCGCCCCTACACCCAAAGGGCTAGGGCTTTTTCCCCAGGGCCTGGTCCAGGAGGCTCTTCCACTCCTCGTAGGGCATGAAGCCCGTGCGCTTCTCCCCGGCGATGAAGAAGGTGGGGGTGCCGGTGAGGCCCAGGTCCGTGGCCGCCTTCTGGTCGGCCAGGACCCCTTGGCGCATCCTTCCCGAGGCCAGGCAGCTCTGGAAGGCCCCCGCGTCCAGGCCCAGCTGGCCCGCCAGATCCACCAGGTAGCGGTCCAGGGCCTGGCCCCGGAGGTTGCCCCAGGCTTGGGCCGCCCGGAAGAGGGCCTCGTGGTACTCGTAGTAGCGGCCCTGCTCGTGGGCGCAGGCGGCGGCCTCGCCCGCCCGGATCACCTGGTCTTGGCCGGGGAAGGGGAAGTCGCGGAAGAGGTAGCGCACCTTGCCGGTGTCTATGTATTCGGCCTTGAGGCGGGGAAGGACGTTTAGGGCGTGCTGCTGGCAGAAGCCGCAGAGGTAGTTGGAGAAGTCCACCACCACGATGGGGGCGTCCTCCCGGCCCAGGGCGAACCGGGCCCCCTGGGCGGGGTCTAAGCCCTTCTTTCCCTTGGGCAAAAGGAAGATCCAGCCCAGGCCCAGAAGGGCCAGGAGGAGCACTACGGCCACTACGGCGCGCGGCATGGGCTCACTTTACCACGTTCCTAGCCCCGGTAGGGGGCCTGCCGGGCCTCGCCCTCGGGGGTGACGTAAAAGGGGTTTTGGTCGGTGGAGACCAGGGTCTCCTCGGCGATGGCCTCTTCCAGGTCCTTGGGCAGGACGAACATGGCCTCGAGGTAGCGGGAGGTGAGGTGGCGCAGAGGCAGGTTCCGCTCCCGGATCCGGGCCTCTATGACCCCCTCGGAGAAGGCCGCCGGGTCAAAGGCGTCCGAGGCCAGGAGGAAGCCGAAGTTGAGGAAGAAGCCCGGGATGTGGTTTTTGTAGCTCCTGACGTAGCGGAAGGCCTCCCGCACCGTGCGGTGGACCACGGGGTGGACCCGGTGGTGGGTGAGCAGGATCATCCCCGCCTGCATGCCCATGACCCCCCCGGGGTTCAGGCGGCTTTTCACCAGGCGGTAGAACTCCACGGTGTAGAGGAGCCTGGCCGGGTTGTCCTCTCCCACGGGGTCGGTGAGGTCAATGAGGATGACGTCGTAGGGGTCCTCGTGGCGCTCCAGGTAGGCCCGGGCGTCCTCAATGACCAGGACCGTGCGGGGGTCCTCAAAGGCCCCCTGGTGCCACTCGGGCATGTGGGCCTTGGCCACCTCCACCAGCTCCCCGTCAATGTCCACCATGACCGCCTGTTCCACGCTGGGGTGCTTGAGGACCTCCCTTAGCGTGGCCCCCTCCCCGCCCCCCACGATCAGGACCCGCCTGGGGTCGGGGTGGGCCAGCATGGCGGGGTGGACCAGGGTCTCGTGGTAGATGTACTCGTCCTTTTCCGTGCTCTGCACGTCCTTGTCCAGGACCAGGACCTTGCCGAAGCCCTTGGTCTCAAAGAGGAAGTAGTCCTGGTACTGGGTACGCCCCGAGGCGATGACCCGCTCCATGCGGCGCACCAGGGTCTCATAGGGGGTGATGTGCTCAAAGAAGTGCATGCCGTAGTCCATGGCTAACCCTCCTTCCCGGCAAAACCGCGGCGCTTGATGGCGTGCTCGGTGCCCCGCCAGTAGCGGAAGGCGGACTCCTCCTTGGCCCCGAAGGCCCGGGAGAGGCCCTTCAGCACCTCCTCGGGGTCCACGCCGTCCCGGTAGAAGTAGAGGTCCAAGGTGGCGGAGGCGTTATCCTCGGGCCAGGTGTGGATCATCACCGCGGCCACGGGGCTCACCACCGCCGCCGAGAGCCCCTGCGGGTGGAACTTGTAGACCACCGACTGGGCCGAGCCCTTGGGGGCCCCCAGGCGCATCACCGCATCCAAAAGGGCCGCCTCCACCATCCTGGGGTTTTCCAGCACGTCCAGGTCGCACCCGTAGATCTCCGCCACCCAGCGCCCGCCCGGCACCGTTTCCACAAGGGCCCATGTTAGCACACTAGCCGAAGAAGTCCTTGAGCTCTTCCTTGGTGATGAGGACCTCCCTGGGCTTGGACCCGCGGGCCGGGCCCACGATGCCCATGGCCTCGAGGGCGTCCATGAGCTTCCCGGCCCGGGCGTGGCCAATGGAGAGCCTCCGCTGGAGGCGGCTCACGGAGCCGTAGCCCTCCTCCACCACGATCTCCGCCGCCTTCTTGAGCAGGGGGTCGGAGAAGTCCACCTCGCCCACGGCGCCCTCGGGGGCCTTGGGGGGCTCAAAGTCGGCGGCGTAGGCCTCGGCGAAGCGGTCCTCGTAGCTTTGCGCCCGCAGGAAGCCCGCCAGGCGGGCCACCTCCTCCTCGGAGATGTAGGGCACCTGGAGGCGCACGGGCTTGGGCAGGCCCGGCTGGTGGAAGAGGGCGTCCCCCTGGCCGATGAGCTTCTCCGCCCCCTGGGCGTCCAGGATGGTGCGGGAGTCAAAGCCGCTGGAGACGGCGAAGGCCAGCCGGGCGGGGATGTTGACCTTGATGAGGGAGGTGAGGATGTCCACGCTGGGGCGCTGGGTGGCGAGGATGAGGTGCATCCCCGTGGCCCGGGCCATCTGGGCCAGGCGCAGGATGGCGCTTTCCACCTCCTTGGGGGCGGTCATCATGAGGTCCGCCAGCTCGTCCACCACGATGACCAGGTAGGGCAAGGCCTCCTCGGGGCCCACCTTGGCGTTGTACTGCTCCAGGTTTCTGGCCCCCACCCCGCTCATCAGCCGGTAGCGCCTCTCCATGTGGGCCACCGCCCCCTGCAGGACCCCGGCCGCCTCCTCGGGGGCCGTCACCACCGGGCGCACCAGGTGGGGGATCCCCTCGTAGGGGGTGAGCTCCACCATCTTGGGGTCAATGAGGAGGAGGCGCAAGGAGGTGGGGAGGTGCTTGAAGAGGAGGCTGGTGATCAGGGTGTTGATGGCCACGCTCTTGCCGCTTCCCGTGGAGCCGGCGATGAGGAGGTGGGGCATTTTGGCCAGGTCCCGCACCCAGATCTCCCCCTCAATGCTCTTGCCCAGGACCAGGGGTAGGAGGCCCTTGGCGTTCTGGAAGGCGGGGGAGAGGACGGCCTCGGAAAAGCGGACCAGCTCCCTTTTGGGGTTGGGGACCTCGAGGCCCACGGTGTTCTTGCCGGGGATGGGGGCTTCTATCCGCACCGCGCCCACCGCCAGGGCCCGGGCCAGGTCGTTCTGCAGGCTCTGGATGCGGCTGATCTTCTCCCCGGGGGCGGGGAGGAGCTCGTAGCGGGTCACGGAGGGACCCCGGGCGTACCCCACCACCTCCGCCTGGACCCCGAACTGCCTCAGGGTTTCGGCGATGGCCTGCCGCATCCTCTCCGCCTCCTTCTCGGAGGCCCCGCTCTGGGCCTTGGGCTCAGGGGGGTCCAGGAGGTCCAGCGTGGGCAGGGCCAGGCTGGCCACGGCGGCGGGGGCCTCCTGGCGCCTGGGCTTGGCCTCCTTGGGCCTAGGCTCGGGTTCGGGGAAGACCAGGTCCAGGTCAAAGGGCTCCGGAGGGGGGGCTTCCGCCTTGGGGATGGTGGGGGGCTCGCTTCCGGTGAGGAGGGCCCGCAGGGCTTCCTTGGCTACCCCGGGCGAAGCCTCCAGGTAGGGGAAGAAGCGGGCCAGCTCACCCTGGCGGGCCTCCAGGTCCTGAAGGAGGCCCGCCGCCTCTTCCCAGAGCGCCCGCCTTTCTTCCAAGAGGCGGCGCCCCTTCAGGAGGCCCCGCAGGCTGGGGGTCACCTTGGGAGGGTCCTGGAGCCGCTTGAGCCGGGCCATGAGGGCCTGGGCCTCTAGGTGAAGGGCGGCCCGCCTTTCCTCTAGGGCGTCCCTCAGGGGGCCTTCCCCGGGGATGGGGTTCTTTAGGGCCTGGAGGAGGGCCTGGAGCCTGGGCTCCAGGGGCCTCGCTTCCTCGGCCAGGCGCTTTTCCAGCTCCCGGGCCCGCTCTTCCAGGAAGGCCTTGAGGGCCTTTTCCACCTCAGGGAGCTCCTCGGGGGAGAGGGTCTTGGCTAAGGCCTTGAGGGCGGTGTGCTCGGGGTAGAGGCGGGCCAGCCGGTGGATCCTGGCCCTGAGGAGGAGGGTCTTCAAGGCGTAGCGGACCCGGCGCACGCCCTCCACCCCCCCCCGGGGAAAAGGGATGCCCCGGGGGAAGGAAGGAAGGGGCTAGCGCTTGAGTTCCCGGATGACCGCCTGGGTGAGGTCGGTGTCCTCGTCGGCGTAGACCACCAGCCCGGACTGGGCCGCCACCTGGCGGCTCATGACCACGGTGAAGCCCTGGGCCTTGGCCACCTTGGCGATGGCCCGGTCCACGTCCTCCAGGATGGGCTTCAGCACCGTGTTCTGCCGGTTCTGCCACTTCTTCAGGGTGTCCTGGTAGGTCTTGACCAGGGCCTCGTAGTCCTGGCGCTCCTTGGCGCTGGCCTGGCCGCTGCGTACCTTCTGGTCCAGGGGCTTGAGCCTCTCTTCCAGAGGGGAAAGCTCCTTGCGGGCCTGGGCCTGGACGTCCTGCACCTTCTTGTAGTCGGGGTGGGCCTGGACCAGGGCGTTGGCGTCCACGAAGCCCACGCGGGTGGCCACGTTTTTGTTCTGGGCCAGCATGGGGGCGAGGAGAGCGCCTAAGGCCAGGAAGAGGGCCGCTAGGGGAAGCCGCTTCATGGGCCAAAGCTTAAGGGGCTTCGGTTAGCCCAGGGTGAGAGCGGTCCCCCTTTCGCCTAAAGGAACGCCGGGGTAGGATGCGGGTGGAGGTGGGATGATGCGCAAAGGTCTCTTGCTTTTGGCCCTTTTGGCTCTGAGCGGTCTGGGCTTGGCCCAGCGGGCGGTGTCCTTCCGCCTCTCCCTGCCCCCGGTGGGCCTGGGGGTGGGCCTCGAGGCTCCCCTGGAGCGGAACCTGGTCTTCCGGGGCTATGGGGACCTTTTCCCCTCTGGCCCCAGCTTCCTCCTGGCGGGGGAGGTCCTCTTCAAGCCCGACCTAGGCCAGGTGGACCGGAACCTCAGGGGGATCCGGCCCTACTTTGGCGGCGGCCTCGGGGGCTTCTTTCCCGGTAGCGCCGGCGCTGACTTGGGTTTGCACATCTCCTTGGGGGTGGAGGTGCTCTTGGACCCCAGGACAGGGATTTTTGTGGACGGGGAGTACTTTTCCGGCTTTGGCGGCCGCCGGTTCAGCCGCACGGTGATCGGGGCCAACCTGCGGTAGAGGCACCTGGCGATGCCCGCCCGGCTTTCCCGGGCGGGACATTTTTCGCAGGAAGCCCGGGTAAACTGGGGCTGGAGGTGAACCATGCTGGTCAGGGACTGGATGACCAAGGACCCCCTCACCGTCACCCCGGATACCCCGGTGCTGGAAGCCATAAACCTTTTGA
>Ga0079995_1068002_pt1 | contig 26222 bp, 24 predicted proteins | sample FaiFalFF_MnMetaG_2_FD_69198 | JGI IMG/M metagenome (GOLD analysis project Ga0079995, IMG submission 69198) | Freshwater microbial communities from Yellowstone National Park, Wyoming, USA - Fairy Falls C (FF_Mn_C) (SPADES assembly) (version 4) | ecosystem: Environmental > Aquatic > Freshwater >...
CCGCTTGCGCCATTATGGAAAACGAAAAGGGGGCAATTGGGAAATTCTTCGGTGTAAATATTGAGAACTCTTCCTATGGACTAACGGTTTGCGCGGAGAGGGTTGCCATTTTCAAAGGTGTCTCGGAAGGTTATAGAAAACTTTTAAGGGTCGTTTTGATAGCTTCTAAGGATGGGGAGCTCGTTGAGGTTTATCCATGCGGGGCTTGTAGGCAGGTGATGTGGGAGTTTGGGGAAGAGGAGGTGGAAATTTATAACGGATTCAAGAAAATTAAACTCGGGGAGCTGTTCCCGAGGGGGTTTAGGATAAGTTTTTCACCCTTATAATATCGTCACTATGCTATGGATAACTTCATGGGTAATAGCACCTGTGATAAGGGACACGGTGTATAAGGGGGATACATGCCCCGGCACCGCGGTTCATAGCGCAACCCTCGGCGTTCCATCAACCTTCGCCTGCGCTGACGTTATGTTCGTCTTTGACCTCACGGGATCTATGGGTGGCGAGCTCTCGTACGCACAAACCAACGCAAATGCCATAATGGATTCCTTGAAATCCTCAATACCCGACATAAGGTTCGGCGTTGCCTCACATGCGGATTATCCCTATTATTACAGCTATTGCGGATATTCCAATACTTATGGGGATCCGAGCTATGGTGATTTCCCCTATAACCTTGACAGGCCCCTAACTTACGATACAGCGTTGGTGAGGTCCACCATAAACTCGCTATATATAAGAGGCGGGTGGGACGGTCCTGAGGACTATGCTAGGGTACTTTGGGAGATGCTGAACGATTCCGCCATAGGTTGGAGGTCATCCTGCGCTAAATTCGTAATATTCTGGCTTGACAACATACCCCATGCCTGCGATCTTTATAACCCATCAAGACCTTATTCCGCATATACGGGCACGGATCCCGGAAGGGACGCAATAGCGGGAACCTCGGATGACATTTACTGGTATCCCCTACTGAGGGATCTAAGGACAAACGGCATAAAAACCATAATAATGGTTAGCGGAACATATAGCACCTATCTACCATGGTGGCAATATTGGATGGGAGATACCTTAGCGGATGGCATAGCGGTAGTAAGGGGTTCGGCTATAGCGAGGCAAATAGACTCCCTGGTAGGTTCAACCGCCCTAACCATAGATACATTAAGGCCGAGGGTTAGGGAATCGGCTTATACCTCTTGGGTCTCCTTTGCACCTCCTTACTACACTGGAATAACCCTTTCCCCACCTGAGGACACATTTAACTTTACTATAACCTTCAACGTTCCCGCTGGGGCCCCAACCGGCTTGCATACCTTCCACATAGACTACTACAGGGATGCAATTATTGTAGATTCTCAACTTGTAAATCTCTGGGTATTTGATTGCGTCGCGGGGTATGATGACCCGATCGCGATTAGGGAGGATCTTAAGAGGGAGAAGGTCATATTTAGGGGTAATACCATCCTAGTTGCGGAAGGTTATAAGGTTGAGATATATTCCCCTGACGGAAGGAAGATAAAGGTTCTAAATGGCGGTAGGTACGAGTTCAGGAAGGGAGGGATATACTTCATAAAAACGCAGGATGGGAGGGTGATAAGGGTATTCATAAGGTGAGGTTTAGGAAATAAACCCTTCCGGGTTGAGGGATGGGCCTTGGGGATGTGGGCTCTATATAAACTTCGTTGAGGAGGTTGTTTATCCCAAAGGAGAGGTTTAAGAATCTCCAGGAAGTTGATATGGAAAGATTTATTACTTGGAAACCTGCGGAATTCAACCTGTAGTATGGGGAAAACTTGAAGGATAATAGGGAAAATTCGGCGGAAATGAAAGCCTCGAGCTTTGGTACGTTAGAGATCGGAACGTTGAGTCTCGGGTAATAAGCCCCAAATTTCAGGATGTTCCTTCCGAAGATAACGTTAGATTCAAACTCAACGCCCGATATATCCGCATAGTTTTTATTCTCCCACCTGAAGGTATCCGCTTTTATCCGCTTTGGGTATATGTAGTTGAGGACCCGAGTGTAGTACGGGTTTATTGATAGGATGATATTTTTCAGGTTTGCGGATAGGGAGATTTGGAGCTCGTAGGATTCCTCGGGTTTTAGGTTGGGATTTCCTATGTCGTACCTCCCGAGGGCGTGATGATAACCCGTGAAGAATTTTTCGTATAAATCCGGGATCCTATAGGACTTTGATAATGATATTGAAGTCTTAAAGTTTTCAAAATGGTAATCCCCAACAAGCAAAAATCCGTAGAGGAAGGGATGATCTCCAAACTGAAGGTTTATCCCACCCGTAAGGTGTAGATCTTCCCTCTCCAATATGGAATACCTTAGGGATGTGAAGAGATATTTGAGGATGTCGCCTGTGTGGAACTTACCGTACCAAGCCCTTGAGTATATCCCAAAACGGTTTATATCCCTTGAAAGGACCAACTGAAAACTCTCCTCCCTAAGGACAGTTCTTTCTTCGTGCTCAAGTTCCCTTTGGTCGCTAAGCTGATAGGAAAAGCCAAAGGGTTCAAACTTTAAGAATGTGATAAGAAAGAGGTTTTGGGATTGGGCATCCTCAAGGGGAATTCCGTACCATTGAAACTTGGAATATACTCCCACTTGGAAATTTCCATAAAAGAGCTTTAATTTACCGAAAAAGGCGGTATCCCAGGAGTTCTTAACGTAATTCCCGAACCCCTTAAATCCCCCCAAGATATCAAAACCAAAATCCCCTCCCTTTGAAAGGTTAATATCCGTGTATAAACCTAAATTGACAATGTTTAGGTTAAAACTCGGCTTAAAGCCACCATAAGGTCTTTCACCTTCAATTATTACCGCGCCACCCATAGAGTTCCCACCGAAAATACCGCTTGATGAACCCTTGATTATCCCAACGTTCTCGTTGGTAGGAAGCACACCCATAGGGTGATCCTCCGATCCTGACTGATCCGAAATCAGGAAGCCTTCAAAGAAAACCTCGTACCTCTTCCTGTCAAATCCCCTTATGTTGAGCTTGGAAAGGGCGGATGTTCCGTAAGCAGAAACCCCAACCTCCTCTATCCTGTAAGGTTGATAAAAGTTTCCCTTTTCCGAAGATATAGCCTTAACCTTAACTTCCACAGGATGAAGCTGTATTGGAGAGGACCTTAAAACCACCTCTTCCTTGAAAGGACCCCTATAGGGTAAATACCCGATCCTGCTTACATAAAGGCTGTCTCCCCCTTTAACCTCCACGCAACCGTCCCCACCCGTTAAACCCCAATCAATATTCGTCTTTACATAAGCGCCGTATATGGGGTTTCCCCCCTCATCCTTAACGCAAACCTTAATTTGCCCAGTTAAAGCTATCAAAAGCATCTTCCACCTCCTTTTTTAAAACCAAAAACCTAAAGGGTTAAAGGGTTGGGAATTTAAGAAATCAATGGGGGAGCCCTCGTTGAGGGATAGATCGGAATTTCAAACTCACAAAAATAGAAAACTTTTAAATTTTCTTTCTCCCTTGAAAGATCTTGTGATTTATTCAAAACAACCTCGGGGATCTCCGTAGGTACTTGAGGGTTCAGGGATAAGATGTATGCAGGACAGTCTTGCGATTCAAATACCCCCGTATGATCATGAAAGTTTGAGAGGAATAGGTTCCCCAGAAATACACCGAGGGTTATTAAAAATCTGATCACCTTATTCGTATATTATACACGAGTAGAATTTTCCGATGTTCCCATTTATCCCGGATACCCTTGAGGTTGAAAGTTTCCAAAGTTTCACATATCAAGCTATAAACATAAACGCCTGTTACAGGTACGAGCTTGAGGCTTTACCCTTCCTTACCCCGGATCAGATAGACCTGATCCTTTCAAGGAGACCCTACAAAGACTGGGAGGATATGCTCAGAAAGACCAGGATAAAGGAGCATGAAATTGAATACTTGAAAAACTTTGTGTATTTTGGAGGGGAAAGGTATTACAAGATTTTTTTGAGGGTGGGATCTTCGGGCGCAAGGTTATCTTCTTCGGGTAAATATGAGGATTTGTCTTATAACCTTTACTGGGGAAAGGAACCTTCATTTTTCTTCTTAAAGGATGGGTTCTTTAGGTTGTTTTTTGGGAATTCAAAGGTTTTTTCACCTTTGGGATTTACGGGATATGGGGGATATTATTCAAGCGGAGGGGGTTTGGGTTTTGTATATAACTCCAAGCCATCTTTGGGTTTCGGATTGGGAAAGCTCCTTCTAAAGTTTTCGGAAAACGGGCTTATAGGGGGTTATTTGGGTGAGGGGGGAGGGGTTCTACTAACCCGTTCGGAGGTCCTTGGTGCGGTATCCTATATAAACTATGGTCCTTTTTCCCTTGAGGGTGCCCTTTCAAAGGGTGCTTTCGGTTTTGGCGTCAAAGGGTACGCAAGGGAGGGGGGATTCTTTATTAAGATATTCAGAGGAAATCCTTTTTGGAAGGAGGGGAATCAAAGGGAGGGTTTTTCCCTATGGTATAGATGGAGTTTATCGGATTTTAAAATCGGGTTTAGGATCTCTTCGGAAAACAGAAGGTTCTATTTGAATTTCGTTAAAGATAAAGGCTCCCTGAGGGTTGAGTACTTTCAGGTTCCAAGAATAAGCATAAATTATGGGGGACTTTCCGCTGGGATATGTAAAGGGTGCGCCTTTGTGGGGTTAAAGTATCTGATGTTTTGGGTAAGGTTATACTCTTTTACGGAAAGCGGTTTAAAGTTTTATGAGGACGCCTATTCCTCAAGGGTATTCACCTCGAAGGTGGGGTATAGATTTTCTTCGGGTTTTAGGTATAAAAACCTTGGGGCATATATATCCAAAGATAGTAGTGGTGCGAGGTGGGAAAGTTGGTTTTTTACGACCTTGCGATGACGGAAAGGAGATACTTTCTTGTATAGGGTTCAACGTCAAAAAAGAAGGCTTTTTGGGGCTTTAAATTGTATTTTTTCAGAAACCTGGCTATCTTTTCTGCCAAACTGCTAAACACTATTACCTCCTCAAAATTACCCGCAAAATCCAAAGGAAACTTTGATTTTAAAACATCAAGGTTTATAACTATAGTTTTGTGATCGTAAGGATGGTTTGATAGGTATATCTTGGGGCTGATCGCTTCTATGTTGATGGGGGAGAAATATATGGTTTTGTTCTCATCTGTCTCCCTAACATTTAGGGCGTGCTCGTCCACATAAGTCAGAACGGATTCAAGGGGAAAGGTTATACCCGTTCCCACCGCCAAAACCTCCCTATAACCCGAGAAAACATCCCAAATTTCGGGGACTATATGTAAATTATCCGGATAATAGCCGAAGGGTGAAACCCTGAAGGTCTTTCCACCTACCCTAACTCCCAAAAACATCTCACCCCTTCCCCCGAGTAACCTACCTTCCTTCAAGAACCACCAAACCCCAACAAAATTCCTGTTTTCGTCAAGGATCTCAAAGGTAAATTCCTTTAGGAAAAGCTCTTTCTTTAGATTTACGGATAATACAAGTAAATCCCCATCGGTTAAAACCGTCAAACTCTCAAGCTTCCCTATACCCTCCACGGGATCCCATGTGGATATTTGTGTGGATCCAAATTTATCCGCAAGAAATTGTAAGTTTTCGTTTATCTTCGGATTTAATATGGGGCATAAATCTATCCAAAAAACGGAATCCTTTGATTGGGTATATCCAAGGAGAAACCTTCCCGTTCCTAACCTCTTCGCCCTTAAACTTACCCTAAACTTATAAAATTTATCCTTTGGCGAAGGAATAACCTTGGGATCTATATCAAGGAATTTTCTAACAACGTTTGCCTTTACCCTCGCACTTTCCTCATACCTAAGGTCCTGATAAAGACAAACGGGGCAGTTTTTGAAGTACCTACAAAAAGGAATTCCCACCTATCTCCTTGGACCAAATAGTGCCTTTATTTTACCCCAGGATTGCTCATCAAGGGAAGAGGGAAGCTCGTTTTTTCTTCCCGGAGTTGGTACGAGGAATATCCTGAAATTTCCGATACCATCCGGATATCTACCCACGCTACCCGAACTCGGAAGGGAGATCCAAGAGTATGAGTCTATAGTTATGGAGCCGTTCTTTAAGGAGACGCTATCCGAATTCATACTTAAACCTATGTGAAAAACCTTATATTCCCCAGAATTTATCACACCAGACAAAGGTAAAACCCTATTTTTTGTCACCAAAAAATAACCATTCAAATTTTCGGGAGAATTCCCGTTATTAAAAATCTCAACCCAACCCGAATCCTGCCCTACGCTCCCCACCTCATTTATTACCAAGGATAACAAAAGGAGCATTACACGGATATTATAAGGGGGATAAATTTGGAAATGTTCATCCTTAAAATAACGGGATATGGAAAATGTGAAAGTTGATATCTTTTTTGTGAAAACGGATAGTATAAAAAATTTGTACGCTTATGAGGTGGAGCTAACCCCGCTGAGCGAGGAAAAGAAAAGGGAGGAAATGAATAAAATCTTAAACGCCCTGCCGTACCATTTAAGAAAACGGGGTGGGCACTGGGCAAGGGATGGAAATTTTATAATCTCGGATGTTGAGGTGAATGATGAGGAGCTTAAAAATATACTTCAAGAGCTAAGAGGAAATAAAAAGTTTCAATTTTTAAAGGGGATAAGAAGGGTTCAAGGTTGGGAACCAGAAGCAAGTTCTTATGCGGCTTTTGTTGCTAAGGGGTTAAGCAAGGATAAGGAAGTGGAGAAGGAAATTAAACAAAAATTGGAAGGCAACGATTTCAGAAAACCTTACAAAAAAGAAAAAATTGAAGTAAGGCGGAACTGGAAGTTAATAGATGATATAGTCATAAATGGAAAGCCAGCCATAGGGGTATTAATAAATTCGGAGATAGTTTCGAGGATCACACTAAAGGATTTCTTAAGGGAGGAGGGAATAAGTGTTGAAGACTTCATTAACAAAGAGCCTTATAAAGAATGGAAGGTGAAGGATAAAGAAGCTAATCTTGTAGGAAGGATAATCAGCGTAATTGGAACCATGAAGGAAAAGAGGAATGAACTTGTGGATAAAACCACAATACCAGGCAGGAAGAAAAGGTACGAACGAATCCCTGATGATGAGGAGGTGGTAGTTGTAGAAAGGGAAGATGAAGAACGGTACGGTTATCCCATTTCCGAGCTTTTGATTTCTATTAACTTCGGGAATATAAAGTATTTTGTTGATGAGGAAAGCAAGAAAAATGTCTTTAATGATCTGAAAATAAAACCCAACGAAAGAATGAAAATGGTTGATGCGGTAGCACAACCCTTAAAGGATAGAGGATGGATAGAGGGAGAAAGGATAAGTGATAAAGAGTATCCGTATATTTTTGTAAAGCCAGAGCCTAAGAAAAGGTATTTTCCTCCAGTCCGTATTGGTGGCGGTAAAATTGTGGAGAGGGAGGGCATATACAGGCAAATACGCAGTAATGGGATATACGATATGGTTAAGAAAGATCTAAAGATAGCATTTTCGGTGTTTAGCGAAACGAAAGGATATGATGATTTGAATGAGTTTATTAAAACGTTGGAAAAGGAGATTAAATCTCTGGGTTTCAATATGGATCCTGTGTATGTGAATTTTCAAAAGCCAGAAGATATAAAGGAAGAAATAGAAAGGATAAAAGAGAATAAACAGAAACCGGATATATTGGTGGCTTTTATAGAAGACTATGAGTATGAAACCGATGACTATCATGAGTCCGAACTTTACAACAAAATAAAGATGTATTCATTAAAGGATCCTATTCTCCAAACGCAGGTTATAACTATTAAAACTTTGAGAAAAATTTTGAAAGAAGAAGAGAAGTACGTGGAATACATATTAGGCAACATAGTTTTGGGTATTCTGGCTAAAGGTGGGAACAAACCTTTTACATTTGAGGAGCCTATCCTCGGTATTGATGCCCTTGTTGGGCTTGATGTAGCAAGAAGAAAGAAGATAAAAGGTCAAGGGACGATTAACTACGCTGCTGGGGTTAGGATATACCAGTCAAATGGGGAACTTTTAAAATATAAATTGACTACTTCTCAGCTTGAAAGTGAAACTATATCAGGCAATATCCTTGAAAACCTTTTAGGAGATTTAAAAGGTAAAAAAGTGGTGGTTCATAGGGATGGCAGATTTCCCCAAGATGAGATAAAGGTACTTAAAGAGATGGGGGAAAAGCTTGGGGCAAAATTCTATCTGGTTGAGGTTATAAAGTCTGGGGCACCGAGGATATACTCTGAGAAAAAGGGAATATGGGTAAAGATAAACGAAAATGAGGCTTACCTTTTAACTACGAGTAGAACTCAAGGAACTCCCGTACCTATAGTTGTAAGATTACCAGAAACTTACGAAGATTTTAGCATTGAAGACGCGGTTATCTCCATCACATCTATGACCCTATTACACTGGGGTTCCATAAAACCCCCGAGGCTTCCCGTCACCACCCATTACGCGGACAAGATAGGGCAATTCCTTTTAGAGGGTATAATAAGCGATTTGGAAGGAAACATACCCTTTTGGCTATGAATCCAGCGGAGATCCTTCTAAGCTTCGCATTACAGTACGTTGGTATTCCTTATAAGTATGGAGGTTCAGATACGACGGGGATGGATTGCACGGGTTTTGTAAGGGAGGTTTTTAAAAGGTTCAACGTTGAAACTCCGAGGAGGGCTAGGGATTTTGTAAGCTTTGGGCAACCAGTACCGATTGAGGAAATAAGACCAGGGGACATCTTGCTCTTTAAGTTCAAGCATAAGTTTGTGGATCACGTTGGAATATATTTGGGAGACGGAATGGTTATACATTCGGCTTCAAATAGGGGGGTGGTTGTTGATAGTCTGAAATATATAAAGAAAAATCTCGTTGGGGCAAGGAGGGTTTATTTTAGGATACCTACCTTGGGATTTGATGTCCCAAACCTAATCTAACACCTTTATAATACCCACCTTGGGGACGTAGTTCAGCCTGGTTAGAACGCCGGCCTGTCACGCCGGAGGTCGCGGGTTCAAATCCCGTCGTCCCCGCTTGCCCTTAAAGGATCTGAGGGTGGGGGTTGTGGGGGTGGGGTATTTAGGTTCAATACACGTCTCAAAGTTAAAAAACTTCCAAGAACTAAAGGAAATCATCGTCTGGGATATAAACCCAGAAAGGATGGAAGAAGCAAGGGAAAAGTACGGTGCGATTCCTGCCTCTTCCCTTGAAGAGGTAGTTGAGAAGTCTGATGCGGTAATTTGCGCCTCACCCACCACTACCCATTACGAGGTAGTAAAGCTCTGCATAGAGATGGGGAAACCCGTTTTCGTTGAGAAGCCCTTAACCGACGATATAAAAAAGGCCGAGGAAATCGTGAGGATGTCAAAAGAAAAAGGGGTGAAAGTTCAGGTTGGGCATATCGAGAGGTTTAACCCGGCTTTTTTATCCGCAAAATCTCTAATATCCGAAAAACCTTATTTTATCGAGAGTGTAAGGATGAGTATGTACAATCCGAGGGGAACGGATGTAGATGTGATCCTTGATCTTATGATCCACGACATAGATTTAACCCTCAATTTGATAAAAGAGATGCCCGAGAACATAAGCGCCATAGGGGTGCCTGTTCTTACGGATGAGATAGATATAGCGAACGTAAGATTGGAGTTCCCATCGGGGGCTTTGGCAAATTTAACCGCAAGCAGGATATCCCTTGAAAAGATGAGGAAATTTAGGGTCTTCACGAAGGAAAACTATCTATCAATAGATCTACTACACAGGAAGGTTGAGATGGTGAAGAGGGTGGATGGGGAGATTTTACCGTATTTTCCCCCCGTTGATGGTTCCTTGGATGCCTTAAGTTTGGAGATAAGATCCTTCTTGGATGCGGTGATATACGATAAACCCGTCGAGGTTTCAGTTGAAGAGGGCTATAGGAATATGCTAGTGGCGAATATGATAAGGAAAGGGATAGAGGAGAGACTAAAGAGGATATTGGGATGAGATTATCTGATTTAGGGAGGATAGTTAAGGGTTGCACCTTTGGGAAGGATGTTGAGTTTTTTGGTATAAGTACGGATAGTAGGGAGATAAAGGAGGGAGAACTTTTTGTGGCTATAAGGGGGGAAAGATTTGATGGGCACGATTTTGTATATTCTGCTTTGGAGAAGGGGGCGGTCGCGGTTTTGGGTGAGAGAAGATTTAATTCAAGTTGCGTCGTGGTTGAGAATACGATTTCCGCCCTTCTTAGGTGGGCATATCATAAGAGGAAAGAATTTTCGGGGGAAGTGGTTGGGGTTTTGGGTGCTGCGGGGAAAACCACAACAAAAAGTATGCTCGCATGGGTTTTTGGGAAATTTTACAAAATAGCATATTCACCTAAGAGTTTTAACAACTTTATTGGACTTTCCACGACAATAATAAAGACGCAGGGGGATGAGGATTTCTGGATTTTAGAGATAGGGGCTAATAAAATTGGGGAGATTAGAAAGTTGGCAAAAATTTCTAAGCCAAACCATTTAATATACACCCGTTTGGGACCGGAACACCTTGAGGGATTCCGCAGTACTAAAAACGCGGTTATTGAAGAATACTCCGCAATACCCTTTTCCGATGGGTTGGTTTTGATAAACTCGGAATCCCCCTTTTTCCCGGATGGAAAGTTTTACACTTACGGTTTCTCGGATGCTGATTTTTTGGGGAGGAATTTGAGGATCTCGGAGGATGGGGTGAGATTTGAATTTGAGGGGGTGGAGTTTTTCGTACCATATCCGCATATTGGGTTTGCGGAGAACGCTTTGGCGGTTGCTGCCTTTTCAAAGCTTATGGGATTACCTTTAAATGAGGTTTCGGAGATATTGAAGGATTACAGGGGTGAGAGGATGAGGATGGAGAGGTTCAGATGCGGAAAACTTTATGTTATAAGCGATGTGTATAATTCAAACCCTATATCCGTTGATGCCCTTTTAAAGTCCATACATAAGGTTTATTATGGAAAGAAAATAGTTTTTGTTTTTGGGGATATGCTTGAGCTTGGAGATGAGGCGGAGTTTTGGCACAGGTGGGTGGGGAAGAAAATGTGCCTTTACGGTATATCGGCGGTGGTAGGTTTTGGGGAGTTATCAAGGTTTGTACTGGAGGAGGCGAAAAGGTGCGGTTTGGAGACCTTCTATGCAAAAACCCATAAGGAATGCTCGGATTTTGTGCTAAAAGGAAATTACGATGTTGCTATAGTTAAAGGTTCAAGGGGTATGGAGATGGAAAAGGTGGTTGAGGAGTTATGCTTGAATATATAAAATCGAACAGATCCTTGTTTTCGGCCTTGAATGAGATATTAGGGGAGGAACTTGAAGAGTTTCTAAGCTACATTACTTCGCATAAGATAAGGCCATATATAAGGGCAAATACTTTAAAAATTTCCCCCAAGGATCTAAGGGAGAGGCTTGAGGGTAAGGGTTTTGTATTGAGCGACACGATTTTGTATTATGCCTTTAGGGTTGATTATTACCCTTCTGAGCTCGGTAAGACCTTGGAGCATTTTTTGGGGTATTATTACGTTCAGGATTTAGCGTCAATGTTGCCCGCGCATATCTTAAATCCCAGAAAACACTCCTTCGTTTTGGATATAGCATCCGCTCCAGGTTCTAAAACCACCCTTCTAAGCGCCCTAATGGAAAACACGGGATTTATCCTCGCAAACGATTATAGTATGGAAAGGACAAAGGCAACGGTGAATAACGTTGAAAGGTTAGGATGCTTAAACGTTGCTATAAGTATTTACAAGGGGGAAAAACTCGTAAGGTTTTATAAAAACTTTTTTGATTACGGGTTGGTAGATGCACCTTGCACATCCCTGGGAACTTTGCACAAGAACCCTGAAGTGATAAAGTGGTGGTCTCCAAAGGAGGTAAAGGAGATGTCAAATGTCCAACTAAGGCTTTTGCTTTCCGCTTTTGAGATGCTAAAAGATGGGGGGGGGATGGTATATTCAACCTGTACATTAACTTACGAGGAGAACGAGGGGGTGGTGGAGAAGTTTTTAAATTTAACGGGTGCAAAGGTGGAGGAGGTAAAGATAGGGATAGGGGAGGTGGAAGGTGGGGTGAAGGGAACGGTAAGGTTGTACCCACATAGGACGAAAACTGAGGGGTTTTTTATAGCAAAATTCAGGAAGGTATAATGTCGGGTATTTATATTCATATCCCTTTCTGTAGGAAGGTATGTCCTTATTGTGACTTTTATAGGAGGGTGGGGGAGGTTTGGGATGAATATATTTTCGCCCTCCTTAGGGAGATGGAGGAGTATAGGGGGGAAAAGGTTGATACCCTATATTTCGGAGGGGGTACCCCTTCTCTAACGAAACCGAAACAGCTTGAGGCGATATTTGACAAGATCTTTAAAACTTTCAAATTGGAGGCTAAGGAGATAACTTTGGAGGCTAACCCCGAAGATGTAATGGGGGAAAATTTAAAAATCTGGAAGGATTTGGGGATAAATAGGATAAGCATAGGGGTTCAGACGTTTAAGGAGGAGGGGTTGAGGGTTTTGGGGAGGTGGCAAACGGTTAAGGAATGCGTAGATGCGATTGATAGGGCTCTAAATTTCGGATTTAATACCAACGTTGATCTTATTTTCGCATATCCTAATCAGAGTTTAAGGGATTTTGAGGAAGACCTTAAAATTGCCCTTAAATTTTCCCCCCATCACATATCCGCCTATTCCCTACAGATAGAGGAAGGAACACTTTACGGTTATTGGTATAAAAGGGGGAAAATTCAAATTCCGGAAAACCTGAGGGAATTTTACATCCTTAGGGATGAGATTTTGGAGGGAAACGGTTATATTAGGTACGAAATTTCTAACTTCGCAAGGGAGGGTTTTGAGTGCTTGCACAACTTGAAATATTGGAGGAGGGAGAAATATATAGGGCTTGGTCCCTCCGCGGCTTCCTTCCTACCCGAGAAAAGGTTAAGATACAGGAATTTGCCCTCCTTAAATTTATACTTAAAAAATTCACCACCGCCAAGGGAGTACGACCCGCTTGACGAAAGGAAGGAAAGGATGGAGAAAATATACCTTAGGCTGAGGATCGGAGAGATGGAATTTGAGGAAATTTCCGAATATGTTGAGCTATTTGAGGAGTTTAGGGGAAAGCGTAGGGTTAAGGCGGAATATCTTCACGTATTCGACGAGATAGCCCTTCTTTTAATCTGATCCCAAAATTTCCAAAACTCTCCTCTTTATCCCCTCCGCATCCAAACCGAAAGCTTTATAAAGGTCCTCGTATTTACCCGACCTTCCGAAGCTATCACCAAGATTTATAAAGTTTATAGGTACATATATCCTTTCCTTTGCGAGAAAATGGGAAACCGCCATACCTAATCCCCCCCACATAACGTGATCCTCAACCACCAATATTCCATATTTCGCCTTCGCTGCATCCCTGATCGCCTCTCCATCCAAGGGTTTTACCGTCAAGAAATCGTAAACCGCAACCCCTATCCCCTCTTTTTCCAGCTCAAGGGAAACTTTTACCGCATGATGCACGGGAAGTCCCGTTGAAATAATTGAAATATCCTTCCCTTCCCTTAGCTTTATCGCGTTCCCAATTTCGTAATCAAACTCGCCGGAATATATGATTGGGCTTGATGGCCTTACGAGCCTGACATAAACGTATCCGTTGTACTTATAAGCCGCTCTTAATACACTCTTTGCGGAGAAATAATCCGATGGAGATAGGACAACCATACCCGGGATAGAAGACATGAGGGAGATATCTTCGCTCATTTGATGGGATGCCCCATCCTCCCCCGTAGCGATTCCTGCATGCGTTGCGACTATCTTTACGTTGAAGTTGGAATAAGCTATAGAAAGCCTTATCTGCTCCCAAGGTCTTCCCGCAGAGAATATCGCAAAGGAGGATGTAAAGGGTATAAGGCCCACTGCGGATAAACCCGCGGCTATCCCCATCATATTTTGCTCCTGAATTCCGAGTTCTATATACCTTTCCGGATATTTTTCCTTGAACTTTACCGCATTAGTTGAATGTCCCAGATCCGCGTCTAAAACCACAACCCTTCTGTCTTCACCTATTTCCACCAAAAAATCCCCATAAGCCTTCCTTATGGGAATCTCCTTCCCAAGACCTTCAACTATATTGACTTTCACGTAAGGGGTACGGTTAAGAATATCACCTCATCACTTCCGGATGGGGATATATATATGGGTGTGCTTGAACCCGAAAACTTAATGTCTAACCTTTCGTAATCCAACTTTTTGACTATTTCCCTAAGGTGGTTTCCGAACATCTTAGTTTTGATCTTCCCAAAAGTATCCCCCCCTACCTTCTCCAAACCCCTACCCTTGGATGATAGGGTTGAAAGGATAAACTCCCCATCAAGGATCTCGATGTCAATTTCCCCAGTTTCGGGTAAGAAGTTAAAGATCCTTTCCACCGCATCTTCCAAATCCTCCCTGTTTAATGTTGCCCCAGCTATAAACTCAAACGGTATTAAACTCTCGTAATTGGCGTACTCCTCGTTTATTAACCTAATAATGAGGCTTATGTTTGCCCCTTCTACGCTCGTGGCTAAGTAAAGGTATCCATCTTCAACCTTTATTACCGCAGATCCTTCATCAAGGATCCTAACAATATCCACAAGGTTTATGGGTATTATACCCTTTATTTCCCCTTCAAACCTCATTTTGGAGACCTTTCCCAAAACCGTCCCATCGGATGCCACAAGGTTCAAATATCCATCCCCGCTATGGAAATATACACCGTTTAAGAAAACCCTGCTATCGTTTTCCGCGGAACACCAGCTCACTATATCCAAACCCTCAACGAACTGCTCAAGGTCTATTGTGTATCCATCATATAACGTATAATCCGGCGTCTGGGGAAACTCTTCAAGGTTGTACTTCCTTATCTCGTATTCCGAAGATGTACCCTCGGCGGAGATTTTGATGGAATCTTCGGTTTCCATCACCCTTATCGCGCTCACCCTTTTGAACCCTTTAACCAATTTAAGGGTTTCCGCGATGGGTATAAAAACCTCACCCTCTTCCCCTTCGTATATGGGCATATCCTGTATTATCCAACTGTCAATATCCGTAGCAAAAACAGTCAAATTCCTATCCCTAACCCTTAAAAGTACCCCGGGGGAAATAAACAGGCTCTTTTTTGCCTTACTTATTAGCTTGTTTGCCCTGTTCAAAACCTCCTGAAACAAACTTGCATCTGCGGTAAAAGAGAGCATAGGCGGGTATTTTAAAACCGAAAATTCACCCTTATACTAACCATCTATGCGTAAGGTCTTGTTCATAACTTTAATCGCCCTATTCATAGTCGGGGGATTATATTATCTTCTCTTGGCACAAGAGACTCAACAAACGAAAACTTACAACTTTGATATGCCACCCAAAAGCCTTGACGCTTTCTACCCACCCGCCGCAAGGAAAGGGAAAAATTACAAAGCCTACCAAGATACCCTTGGTAGGAGATTTTATGACCTTGTGACGGATATAAATTCTATTGATATGGAGGTTTTGGAGGAATCTTATCTTAGGTTTAGGGATTACATAAACTTCGTTGCGAACCTCGTACCAGAATGGAAGGATAGGTACGCCCTAAACGAGGTGGAGGAATTGGGGAAGGTATTGGGTTTTGTGAAGGATAGTGCGGACACTTCAAAAGAGCAAAAGAAGGATACCGTACTACCCATAGGGGCGAAGAGGAGCCTTGATCCGAAGGTAGCGAAGCTCTTGGCAAAAATAGAGTATTCCTGCAAATCATGCCATGTTCAGGAAATCCCGAAGGTTTATTTCAGGTACTATTGGATGACGAGGGATATGAAGATGAATATGGCGACCTTCAGGGTAAAGGATCCACTCACGGGTAAGGATGTTCCGTACAGGGACTTTAAAGAAAATCTAACAAGGGATTATTATGCGATACTGAGGGCCATAGACAAGGGATCAAAAACCGAACTTAGAAGGAACGTACAAAACTTCGTGAAGAGGTTCAACTACAACCAAAGCCTATGCTCCAAGTGTCATGAAGAGGACCCTTATCTTTTCACTACCCCAACCATAGCGACCCTAATAAGGAATCTTGATAACGAGGCAAATAAGACAATACCAAACAAGGAAGTCTTAAGGAGAACATTACAAGAACTTTACAGGGCTAATTGCACGGGATGCCACAGGGTTCATTATCCAGCAACGTACGTTCAGAGGATCTGGTACGATGTTTTGCCCAAAGCCCCTCAGGAAGAAGGACAATCCCAGGAGCAACAAGAATAGTTAATGTTATTTATTCCGATAATTTACGGGATTTTTGGTGGGTACTTGTTTTGGAAAATCTTTGAGGGAATAAGCCTATTCAAGGATAGATCATCTGGAAAAATACGGGGTGCGGGGATAATTCTTTTACCATTCTTTATATGGAGTTTCTTGGGGGATTGGTGGATACTTTTGGCAATCGGTGGTATAGCTATTATGGGTATTTACGACGATATAAAGGGGTTGGACGGGAGGATAAAACTCGCCTTAACGGGTATAATATCCATAATTTTCGCCTTAAGGATTACGCCCATAAGCATTTTCGGATATAATTTTCTCGTTGAGCCTTTTAACTTTCTCTTTTGGTTCCTTTTCTTGCTTGGTTTCACCAACGCCTTTAACGTGATAGACGGGAAGGACGGTATATTGCTTTCAACTTCTATCGTCGTTTTCACGTTCCTTTTTTTGATCTCTCAGGAGAAGTTATGGATCCACCTTGCGGGAATATTAACGGGCCTTCTCCTTTACAACTCCCCTCCCGCAAAGGTGATAATGGGAGATGTTGGAGCTTATACTTTAGGTTTTCTCGCAAGCTGGGGTTTTTTTAAAATTCAGGCCCCATTTGAGGCGGTTCTTTTGGTGCTATTTTTCCCCTTCGTGGATACGACTTTAGCTTTTTTTAGGAGGTTAATTAAGGGGAAAAACTTATTTGAAAGGGACGAAGAGCATATACACCATAAGGTATCAAGGAGGTTTGGGGATAGGACCGCCTTGGCGTTAAATTTTCTTATGAATATTCTAGGTTCTTCAATGGCTTATTTTTACGTTCTTACTGGCGACGTTGTTTTTCTGCTCTTCGGCTATTCCCTTTGGGTGGTTTATATACTATTCGTTATGCGGTTTTAGAATATAAGCATATGCTGGGTGTAATTTTGGAGATAAAAACCGAACCAAATTCTTACATCAAGGTTTTACCCGAAAACAGGTCGTTTTATGCGGACAAGAAGGGCTATATTAAACTTAACCTTTCTGGGGGAGAAAAGGTAATTATAATTTCCCACGTGGCATACAAAAGCGAAACCCTGAAAATAAATTTAAGCTCGGATACCCTAATACTCGTAAGATTAGAGCCCAAGACTTACATTCTCCCGGAGGTATTCGTGTCCTCAGAGGAAGGGGAGTTTAAAAAGGTAACTTTTGAACCTTACAGGGTAAATTACGAGATCTTGCGAAATTCCCCAAATTTCATAGAACCCGACCCTATTAGGGTGCTCTCAAGGGTTCCATCCGCAAAGTTTTCAAGCGACCTAGGTTTGAAGGTTTCATTTTTGAACTCCCCGCCCGAGGAAACCGCCTATTTCCTTGACGGAATAAGGGTTTTCAATCCTGTACACCTTGGTGGTTTGTCCTCCGTCCTTGACGCGAATATGCTTTCTTCCGCGGAGATTTATACGATCCCTTACCGCTCGGAGATCTTCGGATTGTCCGGCTTCGTATCCCTTAACAGTATAACCCACTTTAACGCGAGGGATAGGAAATTCTTTGATTTAAGTTTTATATCCGCCAAGGGCGGAGTGGTTAAGGATTTAGGGGAAGGTTTTTATGCGTTTTCGGTTCGGGGTTTTCACTTGGCTTATATCTCCCTACTTGCGGGTAGGAACTTACCTTATCAATTTTACGACGGGTTCTTTAAGTTCGGAAGGAAGGGATTTGAGGTTTTGTTCATAGGATCAAAGGGCTTCTTTAATTTTAATTCGGAAAGGACACAAATAGATGCCAATTGGTCAAACTTTGTCTCTTATGCACGTTACCAAAAGGGGTTAATTGAAACAAGGGGCTACATTGCGGATTATGGGAACGACGTATTTGCCAACGGGTATAAAGCTTACAATCCGATAAGGTTATACGGTTTTTCCGCGGGGTTAAAGGGTGGAAGGATTAGCTTGGGTTTAGTTTCCGAGTATTACGATCTTTATTATATTTCCTCAAAAAGGGCTGATACGGTAAAACGGTTAATAAACGAACTTTACGCCCAATTTACACAAAGCTTAGGTAAGTTTAACCTTTCCGGGGGTTTAAGGACGGATGGGAAATACCTTGATCCCAACCTTTCGGTTAAATTTTTCTTAAGCGAAGCGGTCTCTTTAAGGGGTATATTTTCCATAACTCGGGATAACTTTTATGGTTTTCCTATGGAGGGGGAAGGGCTCTTTAGGTTTTACTACTTTATGCCATCCTTTTACACCTTAGTTTCACTTCCACAGAGAGCATACTTTGGGGGATTTGAGGTGGTAAGGAGAACTTCAAAGTATTCAGCCTTTGCTCAGGTAATTTATAGGAAATACTTAAGGCTTTATCAAGATTTTAGGGACACGACGGGAAGATCCAACTCTATAAACTTGGGATACAACGGTAGGATATTCGGATCCTCCCTTTCTTTATGGTATTCTTACACTAAGAGGGAGCCTAAAACCATTACCGACGCCCCCCATGCCTTAGGTATATCCCAATCCTTCAACCTTGGGGGTAAGAACTTTGGCTATTCCTTTGGTTATCATACGGGTTATCCTTCGGAAAATGGAAGGTATCCCGATTACCACAGGCTTGACATATTTGTAAGTGGAAACTTGAACATTTATAGGTTTAGGGGATCTTGGAATTTCACGGTTATAAACGTTTATAATCGCAAGAACGTATTCCTTGTTTATTACGACCAGAGGGAGGGGAGATACAGGACGGTTCCCCAGCTTCCCTTTGCCCCAACCTTAAACTTATCCCTTGAATTCTGATGAAGTTTTTTTCGGAGATTTTGGGGGATTTCGTTGATCTTCCTGAAGAACCAAGGAGGATCGTTTCCTTAGCTCCCGACATAACGGATGCCCTATTTAGGTTGAACCTTGATGATAGGGTTATTGGGGTAAGCCTTTACTGCAACAGACCAAAGGAGAAGACCTCAAAGCTTCCGAGGGTAGGGGCTTACTTGAACGTCCTATGGGATAAATTAAAGGAATTGGAACCGGATATTGTTTTCTTAACTACTGGGGCTCAGAGAAAAACCGCCCTTGAAGTTTTGAGCAGGGGGTTTCCCGCGGTGGCTTTACCATTACCGAATTCCGTTTTTGGAATTTTGGAGAATCTTAGGAAGGTTGGGGTAATAACGGGAAGGCTTGAAATTGCGGAAAATCTCGCTATAGATCTCCTCGGGGTTTTAAACTCCTTAAAGGAAAGGGAGATAAAGGCGAGGGTTTATTACGAGATAGATTTGGGAGGGGAGATAACCGCGGGGGGACCAAGCTATATAACCAACGCTTTAAGGATCTTGGGACTTGAAAACATTTATTCTTTCAAGACGGAATCATATTTCAAACCTAATGATATGGAAACCAAATCCTTAAAGCCTGACCTGATAATCTACGAACCCAAACCCGAAAGGAGATATAAGGCGGAAGATATAGAAAGGTCCTTAAGGGAGAGGTTTGGGGATATACCGATTATTATTACCGAACCGGACTTTTTGGCACATTATGGTCCATCTTTGATAGATGAGGTTCTCCCCGATCTCAAGAGAAAGTTAGAGAAGTTTTTCCAAAGGTAATCTTCCCGGATATTTTCGGGCAAGAGTCTTATCAGATTTTTAATTTCCTTCGGTTCCTCCAAACATCTTATAAGGTTATCCCTTCCGAGACCAAAGAAATCGGAACCCGAAACTACGTTACCAAACATTCCAACCAGCTCCTCCACTTTCTCCGCCACATCAAATATATTTACATCCCTTTCAAAAAACAGCTTCCCATAACCCAAACCTATAATCCCACCCCTTTTAACTATCTCTCCCGCAAGTTCATAGTCCAAGTTCCTCATATTTTTGGGTTCTTTTAAAACCCCTCCGTGTGAATAAATCGCACCTTCAACGAGATCAATAGTTTGAATAATAGCCTTATAAGACGAATGGGCTAAGTCTATCAAAGCCCCCTTTTCCCTTGCCCAGCTTATAAACTCAAAGCCGAATTCGGTTAAACCCTTACCATCCTCGTATGATCCGGAAACCGCAGAGGGTATATTCCAAGTAAGGGAAAATAGCCTAACGCCTTCCCCATAAAGCCTTTCGTAAAGTTTTATATCGGAAAAGTAGCAACCCTCAAGCCCAATTATCACATTCAAAACGTTCTCATCAAGATCTTGAAAGTTCTCAAGGAGCTTACAGTTTTCCCCCAAATTTTCTTTATATTTTCTTACCCCTTCCAAAACCTCGTCAAATTCCCAAATTCTCCCGTTGGATATTGGAAAAACCACCGCGACCACGAGCCTATAATTGTGGGCAAAAAGTTCATCAAAAACTCCCTTTATATCCCTCCCGGAAATTAGGATGTCCTGATGGAGATCCGCTATTTTCAAGGTTTTGGTTTTAAAAAGAGGCTATCTGGGATGTTCAAATTGGTTCTTATGTTGCTAAATTTTATCTCTACCCAGTCGGAGAAGTTATAGATTTTCAGGGATCGTGGCAGGTAGTCTTTACCTATAAAAACCACCATAGAATCAAAACCCACCGCCTCCGGAGAAGTTAAAAGGAGCTTCCACCCGTCCTTAACCTTGATTTCCTTCACATTAAAACCAGAATAGTCCCCTTTCAAAAGTTCGGATAGGTTGTATGGGATGGATTGGCTCATCACCTCACCCTTATAGAAGATCCAGCTTGAATCCGCATTGGCAACAACTATATACCTTTCCGGCTCCTTTAGATCCCACCTAAAAAATGATGGCTTCTTAACAAAAACCTCACCCCTGTAAATTGTCTTTTTACCCTGAACGTAAGCTACCTGTTCAACGTCCGCCCTAAAGGAGTTTATCTCTGCCATCTTTACACTTATACTGTCCAAAACGCTTGAAAAGATAAACCAAACCATTTTGAGTATTTTAAACGTGAATTAGGGAGGGAAAAACATATCCCCTGAGGCTGTTATAAAAATCCCTTATTGGGACGTCCCCCCAGCCTCTAAAGGAGCTAACCGCTTCCTTACCCTATCTTCTTCAGAGGAGAAAGGTCTCTTGGTGAGACCTTTCCAAGGATAGGGAAGAAGAGGGCTACCCTCAGAACTTGCCAAGATACAGAAGAGGCAATCTTGCCTCTCCCCTGCTCGGGATTCCTTCCGTTGGCTCCCTCACAGGAGCTTGGCTCACCCTGAAGGCTTTGTAGAAAATTGATTAATAACTTCTTTGCATTCTCTACACTCCTTAGTTCGCTTTCTAATGCATTCCTCTTGTATTCGTTGCTTTCCTTCTCTATAAGCTCCACAAGTTTCTTTTCCCTCTCTTCATACCTTTTCAAAGCAAACTCCAAATATGCCTTGTCCTTTAGTAGTTTTTCGTAATTCTCGGGTGTATCCTCCTTAAATCCCAATGCCCTTCTCCCTACTACATAAGCACCAGCAATATCCTTGTCTATGCTCAACTGTGGTGCATATTTTAGCATGCCAATAATTGATGTGTAGGCAGGATTAACTTCTATTACCTCCACCCCCTTTAACATTGCTACCCTCTTTAGCTTTTGTAAAAACTTTTTGGCATTCCATTGGTGAAGTCTTTTTCTTAACTCAGCTTTCCCATCTCCACGCATTCCTCTTTTGAGTTTTTTTAAGTTCTCTATGGCTATAGCTTTGTTTTTCTGAATGGCTAAATCCACTATCTGATGGGCTAATATCCATTCCTGATGGTCCTTGCTGTTTTGGTAAAGCCCTAAAAGATTATGAAGGCTAATAGTCTGATAGCTTACTAATTCTCCAGTTTTTGATACCTCTACTATGGATAAGTGTATGGGCGATGCATTGGTGTCTATGGCTATTACTCCGTTCTCTCTTTTGTATCTAACTTCAGGTGTTGGAAGTTCAAAGGTTACACTTCCATAAACTTCTCCATCTCTTAGTTTTAACTCCACCGTGTAAGGAAAGTAGTTTTTTGTTTGCCAACTTTCTAAAATCATAGTCATAAAAGTGAGCCACTTGTCCTTGCTGTTGCTTGGTTCTCTTAACACTTTGGCGTAGATAAACTCTCTGTTTCCTGTGGTAATCCTAAGGTGTAGCTGTCCGTTTAAGTTTTCAAACCTTGTTAATCTGTTTCCTTTGTCTGATTTTGACCCAACGCTTACAAGTGTTCCCTGTCTTTGTTCTTTCCAGTGTTTTTTAAGTCTTTCTCTTGCTTTTCCTGTAAGGTGATTTTTACAAAGTTTTTCAAAGAGTCTTTTGCCTCCAAATACCACAGGTTTATCTGTGGGATATTGTTTAGCTTTGTATATGGATGAGTCAATATATTTGGTTGGCAACTCAGGAAATAGCTTTCTTAGTCTTTGGTATATTTGGGCATAAGAGTTTTTTGTTTTCTCTTTTTCTAACTCTTTTAGCATGTTGTATGCCACTCGGATGGCGGAGGATTGCTTACGCATCAGCTTTATTAGTTTTCCTTTGTCTTCCTTCTTCATTTCAAGCTTGAACTGTAGGCTAACAAACATTAAGTTTAGATTCTAACCTCAAAACTTTTGTGTGTTAATGGGGTTGTATTTTTAGAACAGCCTCCATATCCCCTTGACATCAAAAAATAGAAACCTTAAAATACTCATACTATGAAAAGGTTAGTTTTGGCTTTAGCAATAGCGGTGATAGGGGCAGGCATCGTGGTGCCCATAATAAGGAAAGCTCGCAAAGCATCCCAAAGAAATGTAGGTGAGATGTGAATATTAGAATAAACCTACCAATATTGGGGCTGCTCATACATGCGAGCGCAAGCGCTGCGGTATCACCATGGTATGGGTTTTACGGTGGCACCGCGAGGGATGGGGCGTACTCACTACAGCAAACCGCGGATAGGGGGCTAATAATATTCGGATACACCTATTCGTTTGGCGTAGGCTCGGCCGATGCTATGCTTATAAGAACAGATTCCCTCGGAAACCACGTATGGGTTAAAACTTTCGGTGGTCCAAATCCGGATTTTGGGAAATACGTCCGTCAGGTATCAGGTGGGGGTTATGTTATACTCGGCGAGACCTTTCTATCGGGAAACTTCGACCTGTTTTTGGCGAGGACGGATACGGGTGGAAACATTCTATGGGCTAAAACCTTCGGGGGATCAAACAACGAGTACGCTTCCTCGGTTCAACAAACGGGCGGTGGGGGTTTTGTGGTGGTTTCAAACACACAGTCCTTTGGTGCGGGTCAGACGGACGTGCTCCTCATCAAAACCGACGGAAACGGAAACTTACAGTGGGCTAAGACTTACGGGGGAACCCTTGACGATAGCGCGCGTGCAATAGTGCAAACCTCGGATGGGGGATATATAATAACGGGTACCACGAATTCATTTGGAACCGGTACTTACGATATCTTCCTCATCAAAACCGACAGCTCGGGAAACCTCCTATGGGCAAGGGTGTACGACGGTCCCGCCGATGACGTTGCGTCCTCCGTAATTGAGGTGATGGGCAAAGATATAGTTGTGGCGGGTCATACCAGATCATTCGGTGCGGGTTTGCACGACTTTTTGCTTCTAAAAACGGATTCTCTTGGAAATCTCAAATGGGTTAAGACATATGGGGGCTTAAACGAAGATTGGGCTTACTCGGTTTATGAGACGTATGATCACGGATACATAATCGCGGGTACAACGGAATCTTTTGGGGCGGGTTTAAAGGATTTCCTTATGATCAAAACGAACCTTGATGGGATTTTACAATGGGCGAAAACATACGGTGGCACAAACGAAGACGAACCTTTCCAAGTCCAACAGACTTCCGATACGGGTTTTGTCCTCGCGGGTTATACCCAATCCTTCGGCGCGGGATTTCTGGACTTTATGGTTGTGAAAACCGATACTGGGGGAAATGTTCCTACCTGCCCGGTGGGAAACCCAATACCTACGGAGATCTCGCAGTATATGGTGGTAAGTGCTATAAGCCCCATTATCACATCTTTATCTTTGGGAAGTAACGTTTCCCCGGGCATAACCAATCCAACGATCATAACGGGGGGCTGTCCAAGAACCTCCATTTCCGAAGGTTGCTTTTCGAATAAAAACATCATTTCTTTGGGCAAAGGATATATAACGGTCACACAACCCGGAGAATTTGAAGTTAAGATCTATGATATAAAGGGCAAGGTCGTGAAACGGGTTGGAGCTTCCAATTCCGTAAAAATACATCTACAAAGCGGTATATACTTTGTCGAGGTTCTCACCGAAAAAGCGAAGGTGATAAATAAAGTGATAATATCCCATTCAGCTTTATAATACCCATCTCGGGCGGGAGTAGCTCAGTGGTAGAGCACCTGCTTGCCATGCAGGGGGTCGCGGGTTCAAATCCCGTCTCCCGCTCTTTTTTTAAATGAAGGTCGCGCTTGTTCTCGGAGGAGGAGGGGCGAGGGGTTTGGCTCACATAGGGGTGATAAAGTACCTTTCCGAAAAAAAATTTACACCCGACCTCGTTGTAGGTTGCAGTATGGGGGCAATTATAGGTGGGGTATATGCGGCTGGTTATTCCTCAAAGCTAATAGAGGACATAGGGAGGGAGCTCGCAAGGGATGCTAAAAGGGAGGTTTTAAAGCCTAGCCTTTCCCTAACAGAGATTTACGATTCTTCAAGGTTTGAAAGATTTCTAAAGAGGCTTGTGGGGAAGATAAGGATAGAGGAGATGCCTATAAAGTTCGCCGCAAACGCTTACGACGTTATATCCCAGCGCGAAGTAATATTTGATAGGGGGAGCTTAGTTTCCGCCCTTAGGGCTTCCGCAAGCTTACCGGGGGTATACGAAACTATACACTTCCAGAGGGAGAACCTCACGCTTATGGATGGTGGGGTCGTAGATCCTATACCCATAGGTATAGCACGAAGGATGGGGGCGGATTTTGTTATAGCGGTAAACGTTTTGGAGAAGTTCCCGAAGGGGCAAATCTTCGCATCCTTACCCCATTTCCATAGGAAAAAGGGGATCTTACCTTTCTTGGGTAGGGCTTTGGCGTTTAAGAGGGAGAACGTCCTAAACGGTTTGATTGCCTGGTTTATGGCTTCTCAGGGTGCCTTAGTAAACTATCTCTTGGAGACGCAAAAACCCGACATTCTCATAGAACCCGACCTTAGGGGTATAAGCTCTATTTTGGATTTCTCAAATTACGATGAGATAGTTTATGCGGGTTATAAGGCCGCCAAGGAAAAACTTGAGGGGGTTTTGGAGAACATAAGAGGTGATAAGGGTCAAAGATCTCAGGAAATCCTTCGGTAAGAACCATGTACTCAGGGGGGTTAGTTTGGAAATTCCGGATGGGGAGACGGTTTTGATAGTTGGGAAAAGCGGTATAGGGAAATCCGTTTTGGTAAAGTGTATAGTGGGTCTCCTGAAGCCCGATGAAGGGGAAGTCTGGGTGGATAACCTCAGGGTTGATAAGTTGAGCCACAAAGAACTAAATAGGTTGAGGAAGAGTTTTGGATACGTTTTTCAATATTCCGCCCTATTTGATTGGATGACGGTTTTGGAGAACGTCGCATTGCCCCTAAGGGAGATGGGATTTAGCAAAGAGGAGGCTTACGATAGGGCGTTGGAGGCTTTAAGGATGGTTGGGCTTGGAGGTTCGGAAGGGAAATATCCACAGGAGCTTTCTGGTGGTATGAGAAAGAGGGCGGGAATAGCCAGGGCAATAGTGACAAACCCCAAGTATATATTTTACGATGAACCTACCAGCGGTCTGGATCCCCTAACCTCAAGGCTTATATACGAACTTATGGAGGATCTACACAGTCAGCTCTCCGCAACTACGGTAATAATAACCCACGACCTTGAGCTGATAAGGAGGTTTGGGAAAAGGGTAATATACCTGGACAATGGTATTATAGAGTTTGACGGTAAAATCTCGGATGCGCACTTATCCCCTTCTTTCTCCGAATTCTTGGGAAATTATCTCAACTATATCAAGGGATGAAGTGGGCTTTCCAA
>Ga0079995_1054291_pt1 | contig 26209 bp, 25 predicted proteins | sample FaiFalFF_MnMetaG_2_FD_69198 | JGI IMG/M metagenome (GOLD analysis project Ga0079995, IMG submission 69198) | Freshwater microbial communities from Yellowstone National Park, Wyoming, USA - Fairy Falls C (FF_Mn_C) (SPADES assembly) (version 4) | ecosystem: Environmental > Aquatic > Freshwater >...
GCGGGGGGAGCCGCCGGGGCTCCTGCCCCTGCCGCCCCCGTGGCTACGCCTGCGCTCCTTCGCCTGGATCGCCGGGGGGTGAAGGGGTGAAACTGTTAGACCCTCAGGGGGCAGAAGGCCACTAATTTTGGGGGGAATGGGGCGGTTGGTCTGGGAGGTGGGGGTAGGGGAAGGGCGGGCCCTCCCTCCAATCGGCCTGCGGGAGCGGCGTTCACCCCCTCCCCCACAAAAACCGCCAACCGTCCATGAGGCAGCCCCGGGCGGCAGGGGGGTTTCCCCGCAGCCCCCGACCGGGGTGTATAATGAGGGCGCTCCACTCCACTGGGCAGGGGGAGGACCATGCTGGTACAAGACGACCTTATGACCCCCGAGGTCATCCGGGACCCGTACACCTACTACGCCCGCCTGCGGGAGAGCGACCCCGTCCACTGGAATGCCCGCTGGCAGGGCTGGCTGGTCACCCGCTACGACGATGCGGTCGCCGTCCTCCGTGCCCCGGAGGCTTTCTCTTCGGACCGCATGGCCTCCCTGGCGCAGGAGCTGACGGAGGCGGACCGGGAGAAGCTGGCCCTCCTCATCACCTACTTCTCCAAATGGCTGGTCTTCACGGACCCCCCCTACCACACCCGGGTGCGCATGCTGGTCAACAAGGCCTTCACCCCCGTCAGTGTGGAGCGGTTGCGGCCCCGGGTCCGCCAGATCGTCGACGCCTTGCTGGCCGGGGTCGAGCCCCGGCGCCATATGGAGTTCATCAGGGACTTCGCCTTCCACCTGCCCGTCATCGTTATCTCGGAGTACATGGGTGTCCCCGTGGAGGACCGGGAGCAGGTGAAGGAGTGGTCGGACGAGACCTCCCGCATCTTCTTCATCCGGGCCAACGAGCCCGACCGCCGGGAGCGTTCCCAGAAGGGCCTCCAAAAGCTCCTGGAGTACTTTGAGCCCCTGGTCTACGACCGCCGTCGGCACCCCCGGGACGACCTCATCACCGCCCTCGTGCAGGCCGAGGAGCGGGGTGACCTCCTCTCCCACGAGGAGGTGCTGGCCACCTGCACTGTTCTCCTCTTCGCCGGCCACGAGACCACCACCAACCTCCTGGCCAACGGCCTGCTGGCCTTTACGCAGCACCGCGACCAGTGGGAGCTCCTCCAGAGGCAGCCCGACCTCATCAGGCCTGCGGTGGAGGAGCTGCTGCGCTACGATGGCCCCGTCAAGGCCACCTTCCGTTGGGCCCGGCGGGAGGTGGAGGTAGGGGGGAAGACCATCAGGGAGGGCGACCGGATGCTGGTGGTGCTGGGGTCTGCCAACCGCGACCCCCGCAAGTTTGCGAACCCGGACGACCTGGACATCACCCGCACGCCCAACCCCCACCTGGCCTTCGGGTACGGCATCCACATCTGCCTGGGGGCGCCCATGGCCCGGCTGGAGGCCCAGGAGGCCTTCCTCGCCCTGGCCCGGCGCTTCCCCACCATCCGCCTGGCCGTCGAGCCGGAGGGGCTCGAATACCACCCCACCATCATCGCCCGGGCCCTGCAGGCGCTGCCGGTGGAGTGGTAAGATGGCCCGCGGGCTGCGCATCCGGGTGGACTACGACCGCTGTGTCGGCTCCCGCCTCTGCGTCCTCACCGCGCCGGGCGTCTTCCGCATCAACGAGAGGGGCCAGTCCTCCGTCATCGACCCCGCGGCGGCAGAGGAGACAACGGTCCTCCAGGCGGCGGAGGGCTGCCCGACCATGGCCATCACCGTCGAGGACGCCGACACCGGGGAGCGCCTCTTCCCCCCGCCCGGCGCCCCCGTATAGCCCCCTCCCTTGACAGGGGAGGGGGAAGGGGCTATAACCGAGGCGGGGAGGCACGCCCCCTTTCGGGAGGGGGTGGGCTTTCCCCGAGAGCCGGCGCGGAGGTGTGGGCGTGACCCAGCAGCGGGAATCGGTGCTGACCCCCGAGGTTAAAGCCCTGATAGGGGTGAAGGGTGAGGTGGTGGAGTGCTGGGGGACAGTGGATGAGGAATACCTCCGGCGCTTCATGCAGGCCATTATGGACCCCGACCCCCTCTATTGGGACGAGGGGTTCGCGCGGCAGAGCCGATACGGAGAGCGCATCACACCCCCCATTATGGTCACCTACATGCCCAGCCGCCTCCCCCCGTGGGAGGAGGACCCCATCACCCGCGCCTTCCGGGAGAACCCCTTCTCCGACGGCATCGGGGGGGTGCGCCAGAGGGGCGGCCTCCCCCCCATCCCCACCAAACTGGTGCGCATCCTCAACGCCGGGAACGATATCGAGGTCTATAAGTTCCCCAGCATAGGGGACAAGGTCTACTACCAAAGCATGTACAGGGACATCCGGGAACACGTGGGCCGCGACGGCACCCCCTTCCTCACCGTCGTCGTGGAGACGCGCTTCTGGAACCAGAAGAATGAACTCCTCTGCATCACACGGGCCGCTACCATCCGTCGCTAGAGGCAGGAGGTGAGGGATGGCCCTTTCCCTGGAGGAACTCCTCAAATTACCCCCCGAGGAGATGCTGAAGCACAACGAGAAGCCCACCGGCGAGCAGTTGCGCCACAAGCAGCAGGTGTACTACGACGATGTCCAAGAGGGCATGGAGCTCCCCAAGTATATCTATGGCCCCATGACCCCCACCCACCTTTTCCGGTGGAGCGCCGCCGTGGAAAACTGGCACCGTATCCACTATGACCTCCCCTTCGCCACCAACCACGACAAACTCCCCGGCATCCTGGTGCAGGGGTCCTGGAAGCAGAGCATTATGGCCTCCTACCTGAAGGACTGGGCGCGCCCCAACGGATGGTTCTGGAAGGCCAGCTTTCAGCACCGTGCCATGCTGGTGCCGGGGGACATCCTTATCGTGTGGGGTAAGGTCATCAAGAAATATGCGAAGGGGGGCATGGGCTTTGTGGAGCTGGAGATCGGGATGAAGAACCAGGACGGCATCGAGAGCATGCCGGGCACGGCCACCGTGGTCCTGCCCCTGCGGGGCGGGCGCCCCATCCCCTACCCCTTTGTCCCCCCGGAGGAGTAGCGATGGCCCGCTTCCTCGCCATCGTCACCGTCCCCGGCATTACCGAGGAGCGGTTCCGGGAGGCCCTGAACCAGGTGCGCAAGTGGCGCATCGACCCGCGCCACACCGTCCTGCGCGCCGCCTGCTCCCTGACCGAGGGGAAGGTGGTGGTGGAGTGCGAGGGGGTGGAGCAGGCCGTCTTTGAGAAGTGGCTCCAGGAGCGGGGGTGGAAACCCGAAGTGATCCACAGGGTAGACCTGGTCCACGAAGGGGGATACATCTGGAAGGTGGGATAAGGGGCTACAGGGGACCGGGTCGTTGGCCCCCGGCAGAGCCCGTGGGGCGAAGAGGGCCTCAACGCTAGGGAGGCAAGCCTATGGATCTGCGGGGGAAGGCGGCTATCTGCGGGGTGGGCGAGGTGGGGCCGTACCGGGACCCGGGGGGCAGGACGGGGGTCGAGCTGATGCTGGAGGCGGCCCGGCTGGCGGTGCGCGACGCCGGCCTGGAGCCCGGGGAGGTGGACGGACTGCTGGTGGCGCCTTTGCTGGTCGGGGCCCCCGTCACCGTCCCCTCTATGCTGGCCGAATACCTTGGAATACGCCCCCGCTACCTGGACATCGTCGACCTGGGCGGGGCGACGGCGGCGGGGATGGTGTGGCGGGCGGCGGCGGCCATCGCCCTGGGGACGGCGCGGGCCGTCCTCTGTATGACGGGGGACGCCCTGGACCCCCAGACCTTCTACACCCGGGGTGTCCGCTGGATGGGCTTGCCCCCGCCCGAGTTTGAGCGCCCCTATGGGCCCATGGGGGCCAACTCCGGCTACGCCATGATCGCCATGCGCCACGCCTATGAGTACGGGACCACCGACCGGCAGCGGGCGAAGGTGGCCGTCGACCAGCGCCGGAACGCCTGCGCCAACCCCAGGGCCCTCTTCTACGGGCGGCCCATCACAATCGAGGACGTCCTGGCTTCCCCCCTGATCGTTGACCCCCTCCACCTGTTGGAGATCGTGATGCCCTGTTCGGGGGCCATCGCCTTTGTGGTGGCCGCGCCGGAGGTGGCCCGCTCCGGTCCCCATCCCCCTGTGTACCTGCTGGGGTTTGGGGAGAAGGTGACCCACAACCTCCCCTCTCACGCCCCCAGCCTCACCACCTCCCCCATCGTGTACACGGCCAAGCGGGCCTTCGAAATGGCGGGCGTCACCCCCCGCGACATCCAGCTGGTCTCGGTCTACGACTGCTACACCATCACCGTCCTCATCACCCTGGAGGACGCGGGGTTCTGTCCGAAAGGACGGGGCGGACCCTTCGTGGAGGAGCACGACCTGACGTACAAGGGCGACTTCCCCGTCAATACCCACGGGGGTCAGCTCTCCTACGGGCAGGCCGGTCTGGCGGGAGGCGCCACCCACATTATCGAGGCGGTCTACCAGGTGCGGGGGGAGGCGGGGGAGCGGCAGGTGAAGGGGTGCGGGCTGGCCTTTGTGCAGGGCAACGGGGGGATCCTGGCGGAAGAGGTGAGCCTGATCCTGGGGAGGGAGAGGTGAGCGCCGAGAAAGAGGCGCCCGCCCGCCCCCTGCCCCAGCCCACCCGTATCAGCGCCCCCTTCTGGCGGGCGGCGGCGGAGGGGAGGCTCCTCCTCCAGTTCTGCCGGCCCTGTCGGTCCTTTATCTACTACCCCAGGCCCTTCTGCCCCTCGTGTTGGAGGGAGGACCTGGAATGGCGGGAGGCCTCGGGCCGGGGCCGCGTCTACACCTATACCGTCGTCCGCCGGGCGGCCACCCCCGCCTTTGCCGACAAGGTGCCCTACGTCCTGGCCATCGTGGAGCTGGAGGAGGGGCCACGGATGGTCACCAACATCGTGGGGTGCCGGCCGGAGGAGGTGAGGGTGGGCATGCCGGTGCGGGCTGTCTTCGAAAAGTTCTCCGAGGATGTGGGGCTCGTCTACTTCCGCCCCGATGAGGAGGGAGGCCATGGGTAGACCATCCCTGCGGACGCCCCTGTGCTCCTTGCTGGGGATTGAGCACCCGGTGATCCTGGCGGGCATGGGGGGGGTCTCCACCGCCGAGCTGGTGGCGGCCGTCTCCAACGCCGGGGGTCTGGGGGTCATCGGAGGGGCCACCCTCTCCCCCCAGGAGCTGCGCCAGGAGATCCGCAAGGTCCGCGCCCTGACGGACAAGCCCTTCGGGGTCGACCTCCTCCTGCCCCCGCTGGAAGACCTGCCCAGGGCGGAGGGCGCGGGGGAAGGGGAAGCCCCCCGGTGGCGGGAACGGATCCCCCCCCAGATCACAGAGACCGTTGCCCGCCTGAAACGCCACTTCGGGCTGCCCGAGGCGCCTCCGGAGGCCATGCCCCGTTTTAGCCCCGCCTTCCTGCGCCGGCAGGTGGAGGTGGTGCTGGAGGAGCGGGTGCCGGTGTTCGCCTCGGGGTTGGGCAACCCAGCCCCCTTTGTCCCGGACCTCCACCGCAACGGCGCCAAGGTTATCGCGCTGGTGGGCAACGTGAAGAACGCCCGGCGGGTCAAGGAGGGTGGGGCAGACATCATCGTGGCCCAGGGACACGAAGCCGGGGGGCACACCGGGCGCATCGGCACCATGGCCCTGGTGCCCCAGGTGGTGGACGCGGTGCGCCCCACCCCGGTGGTGGCGGCGGGGGGTATAGGCGACGGCCGCGGCCTGGCCGCCGCCCTCTGCCTGGGGGCTGTCGGGGTATGGGTGGGGACCGCCTTCCTGGTGGCCGAAGAGTCGCCCCTGGACCCGGATCTGAAGCGCCGGATCCTGGAGGCCACCGAGGAGGATACCCGCGTCACCCGCATCTACTCGGGGAAACCCATGCGGAATATCGTCAACCCCCTCATTGAGGAGTGGGAACGGACCGGAACCCCCACCCTGCCTTTCCCCTACCAGGGGGCGCTGATCCGGGAGATCACCACGGCGGCCCTGAAGGCGGGGAGGAAAGACCTCCTCCCCAACCCCGCCGGCCAGATCGCCGGCATGGTGCGCCGCATCCGCCCCGCCCGGGAGATCCTGGAGGAGATGGTGGCCCAGGCCTGGGAGGTGTTGCGCTCTGTGCCCGCCTGGGCGGCCGTGTAGGGGGGGACGCGGTGTCGGCCGTGCTCTACCAGGTCCGCGATGGCATCGCCTATGTCACCCTCAACAGGCCCGAGGTCCACAACGCCATGGACCCCCGGATGGTGGTGGAGCTGGCGGAGGCGTGGTTGCGTTTTGAGGCGGAGGAGGGGGCCCGCGTCGCCATCATCACCGGCGCCGGGGAGAAGGCCTTCAGCGCCGGCGCCGACCTGAAGCGCCTCATCCCCCTTATAACACGCGCCCGGCAGCCCGAAGACGAGTGGGACCGGCGCGTCCTGGAGGAGCGGGTGGACGGCGTCCGGCTCCTAGACGTGGCGCTGATGCGGCTGCGGCCCCTTTTCAAGCCCGTCATCGCCGCCATCAACGGCTACTGCCTGGCCGGGGGGACGGAGCTGGCCCTGGCCTGTGACCTGCGGGTGGCGGCGGAGCACGCCACCCTGGGCCTCACGGAGCCCAAACGGGGGCTCATCCCCGGGGGCGGCTCCCTCGTCCGCCTCCCCCGGCAGGTTCCCTACTGCAAGGCCATGGAGATCCTCCTGACGGGGGAGCCCATATCTGCCCAGGAGGCCTGGCGCATCGGCCTCGTCAACCACGTCGTCCCCCTGGAGAGGCTCATGCCCACCGCCGAGGGGCTGGCCCGCTCCATCGCCGAAAACGGCCCCCTGGCGGTGCGCAAGATCAAGGAGGTGGTGGTGCGCGCCTCCGGTCTGCCCCTGGAGCAGGCCTACCAGGTGGAGAACGAGGCCTCCCGGGTGATCATGCGCAGCGAGGATGCCCGCGAGGGGGCCCGGGCCTTCGCCGAGAAGCGGAAGCCCCGTTTCACCGGGAGGTAGGGTGGATCCCCAGGGACCCCTTGCCGGTCTGCGGGTGGTGGAGGCGGGGCACGTGGTGGCGGGGCCCTTTGTGGGGACCCTGTTCGCCGAGTTCGGCGCCGATGTCATCAAGGTGGAGCCGCCGGGGCAGGGGGACCTCCTGCGGGGCCTGCGCCCTGAGTGGTTCGCCGTGGAGGGGAGGGGCAAACGCTCCATCGCCCTGGACCTCCGACGCCCCGAGGGGCGCGGGGTGCTGCTCCGGCTGATCGAGAGGGCCGACGTGCTGGTGGAGAACTTCCGCCCCGGCACCCTGGAGGAGTGGGGTTTAGGCCCGGAGCGGTTATGGGAGGTCAACCCCTCCCTGGTGGTGGTGCGCGTGTCGGGGTTCGGCCAGACGGGCCCCTATCGGGGGCGGCCGGGATATGATGGGCTGGCCCTCGCCTTTTCGGGCATGCTCTCCCTGATCGGCTACCCCGACCTCCCCCACCTGCCTCCTCCCCGGCCGGGGGTGGTCCTGGCCGACTACACCGCCGGCCTTTTCGCCGCCTTTGGGGCCCTGGCCGCCCTCCGGGCAAGGGAAAGGGACCCCGGGAGACGGGGCCAGGTGGTGGATATGGCCCTCTACGAGGCGCCCCTCCGTTTCCTCGGGTATCTGGTCACCGCCTATGCCCGCACAGGGGAGGCGGTGGGCAGGGAGGGCACTTTCAGCCCGGGCGCCGTCCCCGGGGGGTGCTATCCCTGTCGGGACGGTCAGTTCCTGACCATCCGGGTCATCACCGAAAGGGAGTGGTTGGCCTTCTGCCGTGCCGTTGGGCGGGATGACTGGGAGAAGGACGAGACCCTGCGCCCCATTGCCGCCCGCCTCCGGCGTCGCCGGGAGATCGAGGAGGGCACCGCCGCCTGGGCTGCGGGCCTGGACGCCCGGGAGGCGGAGCGGCTGCTCGTACAGGCAGGGGTGGTGGCCGGCCGGGTCAACACCATCGCCGACCTCCTGGCAGACCCCCACGTGCAGGGGCGGGGCAACTTCGCCCCTGTAGAGGATCCCCTGCTGGGCCGGCTCCTTGCCCCTACCCCCGTACCCCGGCTCACCCGGACGCCGGGCCGCCTCGGACCCGCCCCCCGCCTGGGCGAGCACACGCTCTCCGTCCTCCGGGAGGTGGGCTATACTGATGCCCAGATCGCTGGGCTGGCCCGGGCCGGGGTGGTGGCCGGCCCCGGCCTGGAGGGGGGGTAAGGTGGGCCCTTTGGCCGGCATCCGGGCGCTAGAACTGGGGCAGTGGTATGCCGGCCCTGTGGCCGGCGCCCTCCTGGCCGACTGGGGCGCCGATGTGGTGAAGGTGGAGCCCCCGGAGGGAGACCCCCTGCGGGCCATGCTGGTGGCCGTTTTCCCCCGCATCCATCAGGAGAACCCCCTCTTTGAGCAGGTGAACCGGGGCAAGCGCAGCGTCGCCATCGACCTGCGCCGGGAGGGGGGGAGGCGGGTCTTTCTGGACCTGGTGCGACGGGCGGACGTCCTGGTCACCAATCTCCGCCCCTACGCCTTACGGGAGATGGGCGCCACATACGAGGACCTGGCGCCCCACAACCCCTCCCTTATCTACTGTCAGGTCACAGGGTACGGCCACGACCACCCGGCGAGCAACCGGGCCCTGTTGGACGTGGGGGTGTACGCCCGGATAGGGATGGCCCGCCTGGTGACCGCCGCCGCGGACCCGGAGGGGGAGCCGCCCCAGGAGCCCAACGCCGTCTTCGACACCGCCACCGGCATGGCGGCGGCCGGCGCCGTCTGCGCCGCCCTCTGGGAGCGGGAGCGCACCGGGCGGGGGCGGTGGATCGGCGTGTCCCTTGTCCGCACCGCCGCCTTCCTCATCAACTGGGACATCCTCCGGGCCACCCGTTTGGGGACACGGGTGCGGCCGGTCAGCCGGCGCCAGGTGCGCAACCCACTTATTAACTGCTACCGGACGGGGGATGGCCGCTGGCTCTGGCTCCTGGGCCTCCAACCGGACCGCCAGTGGCCCGCCCTCTGCCGTGCCCTGGGGAGGGATGACCTCCTCCACGACCCCCGCTTTGCCGACATCACCTCCCGCGCCCGCCACGCCCAGGAGCTGGTGGACACGCTGGACCGCGTCTTCGCCCAGCGCCCTCTGGAGGAATGGGCCCCCATCCTGGAGGGCCACGGCGTCTGGTGGGAGCCCGTCCAAAGCGTCAACGAGGCGGCGGTGGACCCCCTGGTCCGGCAGGCGGGTGTCTTCCGCCCGGTGTCTGGGGAAACGGGGGAGCTGATCGCCGGGCCGGTAGACTTCACCGCCATGGCGCCCCTCCGTCCCGCCCCCGAACTGGGTCAGCACACCGAGGAGGTGCTCCTGGAGCTGGGCTACACCTGGGAGAGGATCATCCAGCTAAAAGAGGAGAAAGCCATTATCGCCTAGGTGAGGGACACGGGTGGACTTCCGTTTCACCCCCGAGGAGGAGGCGTTCCGCCAAGAGGTCCGGGCCTTCCTGGACCGGCACCTGCCCCCCGATTGGGAGGACCAGTTCCCCCTGGAGACCGAGGAGGGGGTGGAGGCCCTGTGGGCTTTCGCGCGGGGCCTCCAGCGGGAGATGGGAAGGCGGCGGTGGTTGGCGCTGGCGTGGCCGCCGGAGTACGGGGGCCTGGGGGCCCCCATTATGCAGCAGGTGGTCTTCCATGAGGAGTTGGGGTACCGGCGGGCTCCCACCCTGGGCCTCAACATGGGGGTGTATTGGGTGGGGCCCACCCTGATGCGGTACGGCACCGAGGAGCAGAAACGCCGCTTCCTCCCCCCTATCGCCTCCGGCGAAGAGGTCTGGTGCACCCTCTACTCGGAGCCCGGGGCCGGCTCGGACCTCGCCTCCCTGCAGACCCGGGCTGTTCTGGAGGGGGACTCCTGGGTGATCCACGGGCAGAAGGTCTGGGCGTCCATGGCCCATCGGGTGCACTGGGGCTGGCTGGCGGCCCGGACCGACCCCACTGCTCCCAAGCACAAGGGGATCAGCCTCTTCATTGTGCCCATGAACGCCCCCGGCATCACCATCAGACCCCTCATCAACCTGGCCGGCCACCACGGGTTCAACCAGGTCTTCTTCAACAACGTGCGTCTCCCCCGGGACCACCTGGTGGGCGAGGTGAACCGGGGGTGGTACCTGATGGCGGTCTCCCTGGACTTTGAGCGCACCTCCATTGCCACGGTGGCCCGTACCCACGCCTTGTGGGACACCCTGGTGGCTTGGGCCCGCTCTCTGCCCCCCGGGGCCGTGTCCCCCTCCGCCTGGGGGGCCCTGGCCGAGAGGCGGATCGAGATCGGAGTGGGGAGGCTCCTCTCCTACTGGGTGGCATCCCTCCAGGCCTCCGGGCGTGTGCCCAACTACGAGGCCTCCATCGCCAAGCTCTTCGCCTCGGAGGTGAGCCAGAGGGTGGCCGACACCGGCCTCCGACTGCTGGGCCTGTATGGGCAGCTGATGCCCGGCAGCCGCCGGGCCATCCTCAAGGGCCGGATCACCCGCGCCTTTCTGACCAGCATCGCCGCTACCATAGGAGGGGGGACCAGTGAGATCCAGCGCACCATCATCGCCCAGAGGGGGCTGGGACTCCCCCGGGGGTGATGTTCCCCCCAGCAAAACCCCTTCAGGGTGCGCCAGGAGAGTGTTGCCCCTAAAAAGAGAGGCAGGAGGTAAGGGTTGTGCAGACGGCGCAGCCGCAAGGGCCCCTATCCGGCATCCACGTCCTAGACCTGACGACCTACCTCTCCGGTCCCTACTGCACCTACTTCCTGGCCCAGATGGGGGCCGACGTCCTCAAGGTGGAACCCCCCTCGGGGGACCGACTCCGCTTTATCCCTCCGGCGCGACACCGGGGGATGGGGGGCCCCTTCCTCTCCGTGAACCAGCACAAGCGGGGTGTGGTCATTGACCTCCAGACGGAGGAGGGGCAAAACCACCTCCGACGCCTCGCCTCCACCGCCGATGTGGTGGTGCACAACATGCGCCGGAAGGCGGCCGAGGGTCTGGGGCTGACCTACGAGGAGTTGCGCCCCCTCAACCCCCGGCTGATCCTCTGTCGCATCGTCGGCTACGGACAGGGCGGCCCCTACGCCGACCTCCCCGCCTTTGACGACCCCATCCAGGGGGCCACGGGGATGGCATACCTGCAACAGGACAGGGAGGGTCGGCCCCAGTACATGGCTTCGGCCATCGCCGATAAGGTGGCGGGGATGTTCGCCGTCATAGCCATCTTGGGCGCCCTGGTGGAGCGGAACGCCTCGGGTGTGGGCCAGGAGGTGGAGGTGCCCATGTTCGAGTGCCTGGCCAGCTTCATGTTGGCGGAGCACATCGGCGGCCGTATCTTTGACCCGCCCCTGGGGCCTGCCGTGTTCGAGCGGGTCCTCCCCTCTATCCGTCGGCCCTTTGCCACCCGCGACGGCTTCATCGCCGCCCTCGTGTACACCGATGGGCAGTGGCAGCGCTTCGTCGGGCTTTGTGGGCGGCAGGACCTCCTGACAGACCCCGCCTTTGCCACCGTGGAACGGCGGGCCCGCCACTACCCCCGCCTCTACCAGATCCTCCAGGAGGTCTTCGCCACCAAGACCACCCGCGAGTGGCTAACCCTCCTGTGGGAGGCCGATGTCCCCGCTATGCCTGTCCTGAGCCCGGACGACCTCTTCTCGGACCCCCACCTGCAGGCGGTGGGGTTCTTCAAGGCTGTGGAGCACCCCACGGAGGGGCGGCTCCTCCTGCCCCGCTTCCCCCTCCTGTTCAGCCGTACGCCGGCCCGGGAGCCGGGCCCCGCCCCCCCCTTCCCCGGCCAGGGCAAAGCGGCACCCCCTGGGGGAGAAGGCCCAAGGGATAATACCAAGTGAGGAGACCTCTCCCATGACCACCCCCCGGTTTCCCCGTATTACGGAGGAGGCTGTAGAGGAGCTCCGGCGCCAGATCGGCATGGAGGTCCAGGACCACTTCTTTGTCCGGGTGGCGACGGAGGACGCCATCCGCAACTTCGCCCTGGGGATCGGCGATCCCAACCCCCTCTGGCACGACCGTGAGTATGCCAAGCGGACGCGCTGGGGCAGCCTGCTGGCACCGCCTACCTTCCTTTATGCCACCAGCCGGGTGGCCAGCGGGTATGTCGGAGGGCTGCCGGGGGTTCACGCCATGTTTGCCGGCAGCCACTTCCGCTGGCGGCAGCCCATAAGAGAGGGGACGCGGATCACCACCCGCGCCCGCCTCAAGGACCTGGTGCTGCGGGAAACCCGCTTCGCCGGGAGATCGATACAGCAGATTTACGAGGTGGAGTTCTTCGACCAGGAGGGACAGCTCCTCTGCGTGGCCGACTCCTGGTGCTTCCGCACGGAGCGGGACACGGCACGGGAGCGGGCCAAGTACGGCCAGAGCGCCTCCCCCCACGTCTACACCGACGACGAATTGCGGGCCATCATGGAGGACTACGAGCGGGAGGTAGTCCGGGGTGCCGAGCCCCGCTACTGGGAGGACGTGCAGGTGGGGGAGGAGCTGACGCCGGTGGTGAAGGGCCCCATGTGCCCCACCACCTCCATCGCCTTCCTACTGGGGTGGGGTGGGCTCTACGTGAGGGCCCACCGCTTCGCCTTCGAGCAGTACCGGAGGCACCCCGCCCTGGCCATCCCCAACGCTCAGAACGTGCCGGAGCCCCCGGAGCGGGTCCACTGGGACAGCGAAATGGCCCGCCTGGTGGGCGTCCCCGCCGCCTACGACTACGGGCCCGAGCGGGTCTCCTGGATGGGCCACCTCATGACCAACTGGGTCGGGGACGACGGCTTCCTGGAGGAGCTGTACGTGGAGATCCGCTACCACAACATCATGGGAGACACCACCTGGTGCAAGGGCCGGGTAGCCGCCAAGGAGATGGGGGGCGGTATCCCCCGCGTCCGTTGCGATATCTGGGCCCACAACCAGGACGGCATCGTCACCGTCCGGGGCTACGCTGTGGCCCGCCTACCCTCCCGCCAGGGCGGGGGAGGACGCCCCTAGATGCCCAGGCGTTGGCGGTAGAGGGGGTCCCACTCGGCCAGAATCCCCATCCGCACCATCTCCTCGGCCGGGGGGCGGGGCTCGAGGTGGGCGTCCCTGGGCGCCTGGGCGATGATACCTGCCTCCTCCAGCCCCCGGACCTCCTCGGGGGGCAGGCCGAGGAGGCCAAGCAGGACCTCCGCGTTGTGCTCTCCCAGGCGGGGGGCGGGGCCCTGAATACGGGCAGGGACACCGCTGGCCTTCCACGGACGCCCTATAAGGGGGCGTTTGCCGATGCCCCTCTCGGGCGGGTAAGCAACATCCTCCAGAAAGCCCCGGGCCCTATAGTGGGGGTCCAGGTGCAGGTCCCGGGCGTTTAGCACAGGGCCCGCGGGGATCCCGACCGCCTGCAAACGGTGCATGAGGTCGTAGCGGTCATGCTGGCTGGTCCACTGGGCGATGATGTCATCCAGGGCGGCGTGGTTCTTCAGGCGGGAGAGGGAGTCGGCGAAGCGGGGGTCCGAGGCCAGGGTGGGACGGCCCATCAGGGCGCACAGGGCGCGCCACTGCTCATCGTCCCCCACCGACAGGACGATCCACTGGTCTTTCCCCCGGGCGGGGTAAACGCCCTGCGGGGCGCGGGAGGGGTGGCGGTTGCCCAGGCGTCCGGCGACCCGTCCGTTGGCGATGTAGTCCATCAGGAACTCCGACAGGAACATGACCCCACACTGGTACATGCCGATGTCGATCCACTGCCCCTGCCCTGTGCGCTGGCGGAGGCGCAGGGCGGCGGCGATAGCGAAGAGGGCCGTCCACGAGGCCAAGAAGTCCACAAAAGACTGCCCCGCCTTAGAGGGGGGGCCGCCGATGTACCCTGTGACGGCGCAGTGGCCGTGGGTGGCCTCCTGGGTTGTGGCCTGGGCGGGGTAATGGGAGTAGGGGCCGTCGCCATGCCCATAGCCCGTGTTGGAGACCATGATGATGTCGGGGCGGAGGCGACGCAGGTTGGGGTAGTCCAGCCCCCACCCCTTCATCACCCGGGGGGTGTAGTTCTCCATCACCACATCGGAAACCTTCACCAGCTCGGCGAAGAGGGCGCGGCCCCGGGGGGTGGTGAGGTCTAACGTCAGGGACTTCTTCCCCCGGTTGAGGAGGTTATAGGTGGAGGAGCGGTTCCACCAGTCCTCCCCGGGGTCGTTCTCGGGGAATGCCCCGCTCCACACACCTCCCCGCGTCACATCCATACGGCCAGGTCCCTCGATCTTGATCACCTCGGCCCCAAGGTCCGCCAACAAAGCCCCCGTATAGGGGAGGGCGAAGACGTAGGTGGAGTCCAGGACACGGACACCGCTGAAGGGGAGCCTTTGGGTCATCAGATGACCCCCAGTTGGCGCATACGGACGACGTCCTGGCGGCTATAGCCCAGAAGGCCGCAGTAGATTTCAACGTTGTGCTGGCCCAACAGGGGGGCCGGGCGGCGGAGGGTATAGGGGGTGAGGCTCATGTTGCAGAGCACCGCCGGCACCCGGATGGGGCCGATGACGGGGTGCTCCACCTCCCGGTAGAACCCGCGGGCGGCCAGCTGCGGGCACTCGGCCAGGTCTTTCGCGTCCTGCACGATGCCGAAGAGGATACGCCGCTCCGCCGCCCCGTGAAACAGTTCCCACCGCCCCCTGTCCTTAACCGCCTCCAGGAGAAGGGCGTCCAGTTCCTCCCCGTGGACGCGCCGCCCTTCCTGGGTGGCGAACTTCAGGTCCCGCAGCTCCGGCTTCCCGAGGAAGTCGGCGATCTCCTCCCAGGTGGCCCCTCCCCCCGTCTGCAGGATCACCCAACCGTCCCGGCAGGGCATGGGGTTGCCCAGCAGGGTCCCCTTGGGGGGACGGCGCCCATGGATACCCCCCGAGAAGGCGTAGTAGGGCTGGTGGACCACCATGGTCGAGGCCACCACCTCGGTTATGGAGATGTCCAGGTGCTGGCCCCCGCCGGTGGCGTCGGCGTGCAGGAGGGCGACGGCGGTGGCGGCGGCGCCGAGGAGGCCCGCCTCATACTGGGCCTGGTTGCCCCCGTGCTTCAGGGGCTCCCGGTCGCTCGTGCCGCTGATGGCCATGATGCCCCCCATGGCGTAGAAGACGATCTCCTCCCCTGCGAAGCCACTGTAGGGGCCGCTTTGCCCGAAGGGGGTGATAGATGTCAGGACAAGACGGGGGTTAATGCCGGAGAGGAGGGAGTAGTCCAGACCAAGGCGGGACAGGTAGCCGGGGGGGAAGCTCTCCACCACCACATCGGCCCAGCGTACCAGCTCCAGGAAAAGCCTCCGCCCCAGGGCCGTCTCCAGGTCCAGGGTAATCCCCCGCTTGTTCAGGTTCATGACCAGGAAGAAGAGGCTCTTCTCCGGATGGGGGTCGTCCCCATAGAAGGGGCCGACGCGCCGGAGGGGGTCCCCGCCGGGGGGCTCTACCTTCACCACATCGGCGCCGTAGTCCGCCAGCAGACGGGCGCAGAAGGGGCCGGCGATACCCTGGCTGAGGTCCAGGATCGTCACGCCCTCCAGGGGACCGGTGGGCATACCCCTCCCTCTAGGGGGGATGGGATCCCGTCCGCCGGGGCCGTATCACCTCTGGGGCTGTCCCGGCGCCATTGTGTCGGGGCGCATGGGGCTGCGGATGGGCTCCCGCCAGGGGTAAACACCCCCTTCATAGACCCGCGGCCCCTTCAGGAAGTGCTTGGCCTGCTCAAAGGTCTCGATGAAGGGGGCGTTGGGGTCGTAGAGGCGCTCCTTGGTGGGGCGGGGGCCGGCTTTGGAGACGTGGCCCAGGGTGGGGCGACCGATCACCTCCTCCAGCATCCAGACACACTCGACGAGCTTGTCCAGATCGACGCCCATATCGATGCCCATGTCCTGGAGCATGTGCATCACGTCCTCGGTGGGCATCTGGCCGGTGGCGCGCCCGTTCCCGCAGTAGGGGCACCCTCCCACGCCCCCCAGGGTCCCGTCAATGGCGAGGGTATCCCGGTCGGGGTCCAGGACCCGCAGGGCGGCGTAGGCGGAGGGGAGGGCCATGCCCCTGGCGTTGTGGAGGTGCAGGTAAAAGGTTGTGATGGAGGGCCACCTCTCCTTTATGGCCCAGAGCTGGGCTTCCACCACATCGGGGCGGCACCAGCTCATGGGGTCCGCCAGGGAGACGTGGGTCACGGGGATCCCCGCCTGCTCCCACAAGCGGTACTGCCGCTCCAGCATGGCCATGCGGTGCTCTTGGGTGAACTCCCCAACGAAGTTAGAGCCCCAGGCGGCGCCCAAACCGATGCCCGCTTGCTTTACCCCAGCCTCCTGGGCGCGGGCCACGACCTGGGGCCACTGGTTGATCTCGTCCTCTTGGGTGCGGTTCCAGTTCCGCCGCACGAAGACGTCGCACAGGTGGCAGCTGGTGCTGATCACCTCCCGCTCCAGGGTCAGGGGCGGGCTGTACTTCCTGGCCTGCTCCTGATAGCGTCCGGGGGCCACCAGGGCGGTGTACTTCACCCCGGGGGGCGGGGGCTTCAGACGGGAGACGACCTCCTCGATCCGGGCCATCTGAGGCGTGTAGCGGGGGCTGACGAAGGATCCGATGACAATGGTCTTCAGCCCTGTCTCCGCCAGGGCCTCGATGAGGGCCACCTTGTCCTCCACGGGGATGTTGGCGTCTTCTATCTGCATCCCCTCCCGCATCGCCTCTTCCCTGTACTCCACTTTGGGCCACCGCCGTTGAGCCATGCCAACCCTCCTTTCCCTTTACGCTGTGGGCTTCTCCAGATAGGTCTGGGGGGCGGCCAGGAACTTACTGCGGCATTCCACGCCGCAGAAGTAGAACCACTGGCCGTTGTAGAACATCCGCGTCCCCTTCTCCGCCGCCACCTCCACGGCGCCGAAGCGGGTGGTGCCACTCCCTTGCTGGACGGCCTTCTCGTCTATCTCCTTCCCGCAGACGGGGTCCCTGGCCATGGTCGGCCTCCCGCTATAGGGGCGTGGGCGCCGGCTCCGAGAGGGAGACCCCCAAACGCACCTCCCCTGGCCTGTCCAGGAGGGCGCGGGCCACCCGGGCCCGGTGCTCAAAGGTGGTGCCCAGGCGCATGGTCCACGCCGCCACACGCCTGTACCACAGGTGGAGGGGGAACTCCTCGATGAAGCCGATGCCCCCGTGGATCTGCTGGGAGGAGCGCACCACCGCCTGGCATTTCTCGTTGCAGAAGGCCTTGGCCTGGGAGACCTCCACACTGGCGGGGAGGCCTTCCGAGAGCCTCCAGAGGGCCTCATAGGTGAGGAGCTGACACCCGTCCAGCCAGATGAGCATGTCGGCCATCAGGTGCTGGAGGGCCTGGAAGGCGCCGATGGGGCGTCCGAAGGCGATACGCCTTTTGGAATACTCCCACGCCATCTCGGCGTCCTTCCGTGCCGCCCCCTCCATCTGGGCGCACAGAAGGGCGGTGGCGACGTCCAGCATCCACGAGATAACAGGCCACCCCCTGTCCAGGGGCCCCACCAGGGCGGAGGGGGGTACCCGGACCCCCTCGAAGGTCACCTGGAACTGCCTGTCCCGGGCGAGGGTGACCAGGGGGGTAAGGGTGATACCCGGCGCCGTGGTGGGCACCAGGAAGAGGGAGAGGCCCTCCCCCTCCGGGGAAGGGGGGGAGGTCCGCGCCGCCACCAGGCAGTGCTGGGCCACGTGGAAGTAGTCCACGAACAACTTGCTCCCTATAAGGCGGAAGCTATCCCCCTCCGGGACCGCCTGGGTCTGCACCGCCTCCGGCGCCAGACGGGGGTCGGCCTCTTGGAAGGCCCAGGTGAGGATCATCTCACCCCGCGCCACCGCCGGGAGGATGGCCTGCTTCTGCTCCGGGGTCCCGGCGCGGGCGATGGTCAGGGCGGCGGTCATGGTGCAGTGGAAGGGGACGGGGGCGATGGCCCGGCCGATCTCCCCCATCACCAGCCCCAGGTGGGTGAGGGGAGCCCCTGCCCCCCCGTACTCCTCCGGGAGGGCCATCCCCAGCCACCCCAGGTCGGCCATCTTGCGCCACAGGTCCGGGGAGTACCCCTTCTCGTCCCCCTCCATCGCCCGGACCAGGCTGACGGGGCACTCCCGCTCCAGGACCTCCCGGGCGGAGCGCTTCAGCATCTCCTCCTCTTCGTTGAGCAGGACGTCCATAGCCTCTTTACCCCCTGGGGAGGCCGAGGCCCCGGCGGGCCACCTGGTCCCGCATGACCTGCACGCTCCCGTGGTTGATGCCCGACTGGAAAGCCCCCAGGAGGTTGTGGGCGAAGATTCCCCTCTCGATGTTCAGGGGGGAGCCGTTCATCAGCTGGGCATAGGGGCCCAAGACCTGGGCGATGGTCTCGGTGGAACGGACGCCGTGCTCGGGGGCCCACACCTTCTCGGCCGAGCCCTCGTACGTGAAGGTGCCGCCCCGCTCCACCAGCGCCATGCTCCGTAGCGTCATCAGGCGGCACACCTGGGCCTCGATCCACAGCTCGGCGATCCTGTCGCGGATCGCGGGGTCCTGGGCCGCCGCCCGGGCCACCGGGTGGCCGTCCTCCCGATGGGCCTTGATCCAGTTCACGATGTCCTCGTCCCGTTTCACCGAGATCAGGTAGCGCCACGCCCCCACCCGGTCCAGGTTGAGACCCCCCGCCGCGATGTACCACCCCTGGTTCTCGGGCCCCAGGCGACAGGAGACGGGCACCCGCACGTTGTCGAAGAAGACCTCGTTGGTGCGGGGGGCGCCATAGGTGGTGCCCCGTGGGGCGCGGGGGGTGTTCTGGATGGTCCACAGGGGGCGGACCGTGATGCCCGGCGTATCCATGGGCACGATGAGGATAGAGAGGCCCCGGTGGCGTTCGGCGGTGGGGTCGGTGCGCACCATCAGGTAGATATGGGTGGCGTAATGGGCGGCCGATGTGTACATCTTCTGGCCGTTGATGATGTAGAAGTCGCCGTCCCGCACCGCCCGGCACTGGATGCCGGCCAGGTCAGCCCCCGCCTGGGGCTCGGTAAAGCCCAGGGCGAAGACGAATTCCCCCGTCAACAGACGGGGGATGAAGTACCTCTTCTGCTCCTCCGTGCCGGCCGCGAGAATGGCCGGCACCCCGCTCCCCACCACCTCAATGTTGACGCCGGCGCGGGCGAACTCCTCCTCCACCAGGTACTGGTCAATACGGCTTCCCCCCTGCCCCCCGTACTCCTTGGGGACCGCAATGCCGATCCACCCCCGCTCGTAGATCTTCCGGCGCAACGCCCGATATGTGGGACCCCACCCCCACTCCTCCCCCTCCTCCTCCAGGCGCTGGAGCACCTCAGGGGTTATGTTCTCCTTGATCCACTGTCTCACTTCCCGGACAAGGGCCTTCTGTTGGGGTGTCCAGTCAAAGCGCATGTCCGTCCCCCTTCCCCCGGTGGAGCCCATATCAGGGGTGTCCCACCGGCGTCCTGGCTGTACCGCTCTACATCCGACGGCCTCTTGTCTGGCCCATAGGTTAGCCCCAGAAGGCTAGGCACCGTCTGTGGCGAGGAGGGCCATCGCCCCCCGGATATCGGTAACCGTGCTGATGTGCCGCCACACCCGCGCCGCCTCCTCCGCCCGCTCTCTCGGTAGAGCCAAGGAGGCGTTGGCCATGAACTTCCCCCGCAGACCCTCTTCCCCCCACGGGTTCTGCTGGGTTCCCGCCACCTGCGGCCAAGGCACCGCCGCCCGGAACACCCGGCCGTCCTTCAGGCGCACCGTCACCGGCGTGGGCTCTCGCAGTTCCCCAGCCCCTATCGCCCACTTGGGCCGCACGACGATGCGCACCTTGTCCATCGCCTCCTGAAGGGCGGGGTCCTTCACCTTCTCGTCGGTGAAGTGCTTGATGCCTGGCGTGCCCTCCCGAATGGCCACCGCCGCGTTGTACCGGATGCTGAACTTCCCCTCCAAACCCGTCGCCGGACGGTCGTACAGCATGACCACCGACAGGTAGGACTGCTCCACTTCTACACTGTCGATGTCTTCATACCGGATCCCGTTCTTCCCCAGCACCCCCAACAGGCCGTCCAGCATACTGTGGTTGGCGTAGCAGCAGGGGTATTTCTTGTAGGCAATGACCTCCTGGACGCGGAAGGGGTTGCCCAGCTCCCTCACCAGGGCGGTAGGATCGTACGCGTCCTCCCCGAAGTAGGCGTGGGCCCACCCGGCCCGCCCCTCCACCACATGGGCGGTCGCCACCATACCCCTCCGGGCCAGGAGGGCGGCCGTCACCCCGTTGCGGGCGGCCAGACCGGCGTGAAGGGGCTTGACCATCGTGCCAAAGTTCTGCACGATCCCCGCCCCCATGGAGCCGGCGATCCCCAGGGCCATCACGATCTGCTGCGGGGGCAGCCGCAGGATCTTGGCGGCGGCCGCCGCCGCGCCCATGGTCCCGAACACCGCCGTGCTGTGAAACCCCCGAAGCATCTGGTTGTATCGGCCGCTCCGGTAGAGGGCGTGCGCCACCTCAAACCCAACGATGTAGGCCTCCACGATGGCCCGGCCCGACGCCGCCACCTTCTCCCCCACCGCGAGGACCGCCGGCAGAAGGACCGTCGTGGGGTGGCCCCAACCCCCCACATCGTCGTAGTCCAGGGCGTGGCCGCACGTCCCGTTGACGAGAGCCGCCTGCTCCACCGTCGTCCGGTACGCCCCGCCGATGACCGTCGCCTCGGGCGCTCCCCCAGCCTCCCGGCCGTGCTGGAGGATGATCCTCCCCACGGGCTGCACCGACCCGGCCAGGGTCACCCCGATCTGGTCGAACACCGCCTCCTCCACCACCCGCACCGCCTCGGGGGGGATGCCCTCCAGCGAGGTCTCCGCGATCCATCGGGCCAGGTGCTCTTCCGTCGTGCCCATTGCTACCTCCCTCTAGACCTTCCATATGTACCCACCCTCGTGGACGAGGTCCACCCTGTGGACCACTTCGGGCTTCCACCCCCGCTCCTGCAGCCACCTCTCAAAGACCGCCTGCTCCACCCCCTCACACTCCACCAGCACCTTTCGATCCCCGAGGCAGCACACCGCCCGCACCACCGTATGCCTGGGGTCGATGCGCCATTTGCGCACCTGATCCAGGGCCTCGCGGAACCGCTCCTCTGTGATCCCCGGGACGTTCACCATGGCCAGGAACCGGGTCATGCCTCCTCCTTGGGCGGCACGAAGGGGTAGGGGATGGGCTTCCCACCCCGCAGGGGCAGAACCACCGTGGCGGTGCCCGGCATGCTCTCCACCCCGTCCTGGTTCTTCATCCCCACCTCCAGCTCCACAATACCCATCCCATCACGCACGTACTTCTTGGTCACCCTGCCCCAGAGGATGAGGATATCCCCCACCACGAGCATGGCCCGGTGCTGGAAGCTGGCCTTCCAGAACCAGCCCCCGGGGCGAACCCAGTCCTTGAGGTACGAGGCCAGGACAGCCTGCTTCCAGGACCCCTGGACCAGGATGCCCGGGAGCTTGTCGTGGTTCACGGCAAACGAAAGGTCATAGTGGATACGGTGCCAGTTCTCAATGGCCGCGCTCCACCGGAAAAGGTGGGTGGGGGTCATGGGCCCATAGATGTACTTGGGCAACTCCATGCCCTCCGCCACATCCTCATAGTAGATCTGCTGCTTGCTCCGCAGCTGCTGGGCGGTGGGCTTCTCGTTATGCTTCACCATCTCCTGCTGGGGTAACTTGAGGAGCTCCTCCAGAGGACGGGCCATCCCGCTCCTCCTGCTCGTTTAGCGGCGGATGCTCGCCGCCCGCGTGATGCAGAGCAGTTCCCCCTTCTGGTTCCAGAACCTCGTCTCCACGACGACGGTGAGGAAGGGGGTGCCGTCACGCCCCATGTGCTCCCGGATGTCCTTGTACTCGCTCTGGTAGTAGACCTTGTCCCCTATGCTCGGGAACTTGTAAACCTCTATGTCGTTCCCGGCGTTGAGGATGCGCACCAGCTTGGTGGGGATGGGGGGCAGACCCCCGCGCTGTCGGACGCCCCCGATGCCGTCAGAGAAGGGGTTTTCCCGGAAGGCGCGGGTGATGGGGTCCTCCTCCCATGGGGGCAAACGGCTGGGCATATAGGTGACCATAATGGGAGGGGTGGTTCGCTCCCCGTAGCGGCTCCCCTTGGCAAACTCTTCGTCCCAGTACAGGGGGTCGGGGTCCATGATGGCCTGCATGAAGCGCCGCAGGTACTCTTCGTCCACCGTCCCCCAGCACTCCACCACTTCCCCCTTCACCCCTATAAGGGCCTTCACCTCAGGCGTCAGCACTGATTCCCGCTGCTGGGTCATTCCCGCACCTCCCGGGCAAGGATTTCCTGCTCGCCTAACCTTTCCTCCTTGCGGTGCCGCGGCTCGCTCAGCCGCCGAGCCGCGACCATCTTGCCACTCCGGTACCCCCGTTGTCAAGGGCGGCCTAACGCCCCCGCAGCTTGGGGTCCAGGACATCCCGCAGGGCGTCCCCGAAGAGGTTGAAGCCCAGCACCAGCAGGGTGATGGCTGCCCCTGGGAACACCACCAACCAGGGTGCCGTTTGCGCGAACTGCTGCGCCCCTCCTGTCAGCATCCGCCCCCACGACGGATGGGGAGGGGGTACCCCCAGACCCAGGAACGAGAGGGTGGACTCCAACAGAATGGCGCTCCCCAGCTGCACCGAGGCCACGATGAGGAATGGGGCCATTACGTTGGGGAGCACGTGCAAGCCCATAATGCGCAGGCGCGTGGCCCCGATGGCCTGCGCCGCCTCGATGTAGACGTTCTGCTTCACAGACAGCGTACTCCCACGGATCACCCTGAGGGCGGTGGGGAAGAACACGATGCTCAGCGCGATGACCACCTTGTCCAGCCCCGCCCCCAGCATCGCCACCATGGCTAGCGCCAGGAGCACCGCCGGGAAGGAGAGGATGATCTCGCTCAGGCGCTGGAGGAGCAGGTCCACCCACCCTCCCAGGTACCCGCTGACAACGCCCAACAGTAGCCCCAGGGTGGTGCCGATGCCGATGGCGAAGAGGGCCACCATCAGGGACACCCGCGCCCCGTACACTATACGGCTGTACACGTCCCGCCCGAACTCATCGGTCCCCAGCCAGTGGGCGCCGCCGGGCGGCTTTAACCTTGCCAGGGGATCCTGCGCCAGCGGGTCGTGGGTGGCGATGATCCGCCTCTCCCCAACGCCCGCGAATAGACCGACCACAACGAACGCGAAGACGAGGAAGAGGCCCAAAGCGCCTAGCGGCTTTCGGCTGACGAAACGCGTGAAGGCCTTTGTGTACCTCCGCGCCCTCCACCCAAACCCCCGTGACGCCAGGGCGTCTACCGCCGCCTCTGTCTCCCGCGCCATCCCGTCACCCCACCGTCGGTTTGCTATGCATAGCGGATGCGGGGGTCCAGCCACCCGTACATGATGTCCACCGCCATGTTGATGACGATGAACACCGTCGCCATAAAGAAGACGAGGGCCTGCACCACCGTGTAGTCCCGGAAACGGATCCCCTCGAGGAACGCCGTCCCCAGGCCGGGGATGTTGAAGATGACCTCCAGGACGACCACCCCGCCCATGATGGTGCCGAAGAAAAGGCTGGTGTAGGTGACGATGGGGATAAGGGCGTTCCTCAGGGCGTGGCGTAGGACCACCAGGCTCTCCCGCAGGCCTTTGGCCCGGGCCGTGCGGATGTAGTCCTCCCGCAGCACCTCCAGCATGCTGGAGCGGGTCATGCGCCCGATGCGCGCCGATTCATGGGACGCCAGGATCAGGGCCGGGAAGACCATCTGGCTCAGGTTCGCCCCGGGGGCTTCCCACAGGGTGTTGTACCCCAGGGGGGGCGACCACCGGAACACCGTCATCCCGATCAGGATCACTAGGAGGCCCAGCCAGAAGGTGGGGATGGCCAGGAAGAAGATGCTCCAGAAGCGCAAGGAGTAGTCGATGAGGGTGTCCTGGCGCACGGCGGCCAGGATACCGATGGGGAGGCCGATGAGGAGGGAGAAGAGCTCCGCCATGATGGCCAGCTGGATGGTGAAGGGCAGCCGGGAGAGGATAAGGTCCCCCACGCTCCTCCCCGTGTACAGGGAGTTGCCGAAGTCCCCTCGTAGCATGCTCGCCACCCACGTCCCGTACTGGACCACCAGGGGGCGGTCCAGGCCCAGCTCCCGGCGCAGCTTCTCCACCGTGGCGCCCGTGGCGATGCCCTCGGCTCCCCCCAGCAACTCCGTGGCCACATCCCCGGGCAGCACCCGCAGGAGGACGAAGGCCAACACCGTTGCCCCAAGCAGGGTCGCGATCCCGAACAGGAGTCGCCTGACCAGGTACGCCCACAAGGCGCCCTACCTCCTTCACAGGTAAAAGGGGTGCCGCCTATCCCATGGCACCCCCTGCCCCTTCCCCTTTACTGCCGCGCCAACCACACGTCCTCCTGCCGGACGGACTGCCCCGCGTAGAAGGTGGCGGCGAAGCGGTACCCCCTCACATGTGACCACCACCCGTGCCGGGCCTGCTGCTCGGCAAGGTCCGCAATGGGCAGGTCCCGCCGGATGATCTCCTCTATCTTCCGGTTCAGCAAAATGCGCCGGGCCACGTCCAGCTCCTGGCTCTGCTCCAGGAACAGCCTGTCCACCTCGGGGTTGGAGTACCCGAACCAGTTCCGATTACCCCCCGTGATGAAGTAGCTCCCCCACAGCTCGTCCGGGTCGGTGGTGGTCCGGCAGAAGTAGTAGGCCCACAACCAGTAGTCCAACCGCGGGCCCCGCTCGTTGATCTGGGAGGCGTCCAGCACCTCCACCTTCGCCCGGATGCCCACCTTGGCCAGCTCCCCCGCCAGGAACTCCCCCTGCCGCATGTACTCCGTGGTGTTGCGGAACCAGATGGGGATCTCCACCCCGCCGGGGTACCCCGCCTCCGCCAGGAGCCGCCGGGCCATCTCCCTCTCTTTTTCCTTGTTGGCCCCGGTGCCGTATCCCGGCACCTTGTCCCAGAAGTCCTCCTCCCGCCACTGGGTAAAGGCGCCCGCCGTGAAGAGACCCCCGGGCCTTGCCCTGCCGAAGTGGACCACCTCGATGTACGCCTTCCGGTCGATGGCCAGGTTTATCGCCTGCCGCACCCGCAGGTCGTTGAGGGGCGGCCTCTTGGCGTTCATGATGATCCCCTGCGGCGTGCACCCCGTGTTGTAGACCACGTCCTGGATCTGTCCCCGCTGTTTCATCCCCTCCCACCGCGGCTCCTGGGCGGGGGAAGGCTCCCCCCCCACCAGGCGCACGAAGTCCAGGCGCCCCGTGAAGAAGGAGGCCAGGACGGTATTGGTGTCCCGGATCTGGAAGATGTCGATGCCGTCCAGGTACGGCTTCCCCTGTTTGAAGTAGTTGGGGTTCCTGACCATCCGCATCACGCTTCCGGGGATCGCCTCTTTGAGCATGAAGGGTCCCGAGCCCCGGGGCCCCTTCACCAGGTGCTCCCGGGTGGTCCCCTCGGGGAAAATGCCCGAGAACCCGATGATGAGGATCTGCGGTACGACGGGGGCCGGCCGGTACAGCCGGAACACCACCGTGTAGTCGTCGGGGGTCTCGATCTTCTCCACGTACTCCTTCAGGAGCCCCGAGCGGGGGGAGATCACCCCGTCCACCATCCCCATCATCTTGTAGTGGGAGTAGGCCACGTCCCGGGCCGTCATCTCCTTCCCATCGTGGAAGCGCACGTCCCGGCGCAGGCGGAAGACAAGGGTCTTGCCCCCATCCTCCACCCGCCACTCAGAACACACGTCACAGACGATCTCGTCCTCCCCGGGGTTCCAGAGGAGGTTGTTGTAAAACTTGGCCAGGTAGTACACGTGGTTGCTGGAGAAGTTCACCTGGACGTCGTAGGAGGGGGGCCAGTCTGGGGAGTGGGTGCGCAGGACGCCCCCGTACTGGATCGCCACGCCCACGGGGGTGGGCGTCGGGCGAACGGGGGTCGGGGTGGGGGTCACCACAATCACGGGCGTGGGTGCGGCAGGGGCAGGGGCCGCTACAGGGGTGGGGGTCGGGGTCGGTGCCGGGGTGGGGGTCGGGGTGGAGGGCGTGGGGACCGCCGCCGGCCGACACGCCAGGGCAAGCAGAGGCACGGCCACGCCGGCGACAGCGAATAGCAGGCGGACGCTACGTGTAATACCCATCGTGCGCACCTCCCCCACCTCTCCTTGGTTTGCGCACACTGTACCACCGCCCCCCCCTGCTGTCAAGGGGGGATGCCTGAGGTTCAGACATGAGTTGGGACAGGGGGGAAGAGGAGGGCCAGGAAGGCG
>Ga0079995_1061903_pt1 | contig 26062 bp, 24 predicted proteins | sample FaiFalFF_MnMetaG_2_FD_69198 | JGI IMG/M metagenome (GOLD analysis project Ga0079995, IMG submission 69198) | Freshwater microbial communities from Yellowstone National Park, Wyoming, USA - Fairy Falls C (FF_Mn_C) (SPADES assembly) (version 4) | ecosystem: Environmental > Aquatic > Freshwater >...
TCCGGTAATAGTCCTTCACACCTCCCTGCAAAATTAGGCCTCATGAGTCTCTCTTTCCACCCCTTTCTCAGCCTTCTAAAAAGGTGTAGGGGGGTTTTAGGTTTCCCGCCACTTGCGGTGGGCTTTGATGAGGTTGGCTCGGAAGGCGAGGAGCTTTTTGAGTTTTTCCTGGTGGGTTTGGGCGGTGGGAAGGTCTGCCTGGGCTATGGCTTCCCGGATCAGGGCCTGCAGGTTTTCACTTTCTGTCTCAATAGCTCGCAGCAGCTCTATAAAGGCAGATTCAACCGGAGTTTGAGACATGAATCGGCCAAGGTCGGGTGGAGCCGCTAATGCCGTAGCTCATAGGTAATATGAAGGGCACACCCTGCCCGTTCAAACATAGCCATAGCAGAGCAATACTTGGTGCGGGCAAGTTCTATGGAGCGTTCTACATCTGCGGGTTGGGCATTGGGGCTTTGGACAAGAAGATGGAGCTGAATGGCCGTGAAGACTTTGGGGAAATCTTCGGCGCGCTCGGCCTGAGCAGAAAGTTGGTACGAGGTAACGGTCTTGCGCTTTTTTCGGAGGATACTCACTACGTCGGCCGAGAAGCAGGCCATCATGGAGAGGAGGAGGCCTTCCATGGGGCGAGCGGCGGCATCTGTGCCTCCCACCTCTTGGGGCGAATCAAATGAAAGCTGGTGACCACTATCGGCCTGACCTATAAAGTGAAGACCCTGACCCGTATAAGTGAGGATAGCTTGCACTTGTGGGCCCGGAGGGATTTGAACCCCCGACCAACGGATTATGAGTCCGCTGCTCTAACCGCTGAGCTACAGGCCCGTGCCGAAGGTGGGACTCGAACCCACACGGGAGAACCCCACACGCCCCTGAAACGTGCGCGTCTACCAATTCCGCCACTTCGGCAGGCACACAAAGGTACGCAAAATTCGCTATGCAGAGCCTTGGCTCCTCCCATCAGCCAAAATTCGTGTACCTTTGCCCCCTATGGCTGTGAGACTTCGGCTTCGTCGTGATGGCCGCACTCACTACGCTTTCTTCCATTTGGTAGCGGCCGATAGCCGCGCTCCCCGAGACGGCCGCTTCATAGAAAAACTGGGCTATTACAACCCCAATACCGATCCCCCTGAAATCGTCCTGAATGAAGAACGCATCCTCTATTGGCTTCGAAACGGTGCCCAGCCCACTGAAACGGTCCGTTCCATCCTGTCTAAGCAGGGCATCCTCCTCAAGCTCCACCTGGAGCGCAAAGGCAAAACCCCCGAAGAAATAGAAGCCGCCTATCAAGCGTGGAAGGCCGAAAAAGAAAAACGCGCCGCCCAGAAAGCGAAAGCTTAGCGCCGCTTCCGCTCTCCGAGCTTTTCCTGTGGGGCATTATCACACGGCCCCATGGGTTGCGGGGGCATGTGCTTGTGCGCGTCTTCGCTCAGAAACCGGATGCCTATCCGTTGAAAGTTTTTTGGGCGGCCAGCCGAGATGCGGCTTTGGCCGAACCCCGAGCGGTCGCCAGCGCCCACCCCTACAGCAGCCGAAGCCCCGACGACCCGAAAACCGAGCCTTTCTGGCGAGTGCGCTTCACCGACATCACCGACCGAAACGCTTCCGAAACCCTGCGAGGACTCCACCTCTATCTCCCGCGCCATTACCTGCCGCCCCTGCCCCCAGGGCATTTTTACTACTTTGAAGCCGCTAATGCCCAAGTAGTTGATAAGCACGAAGGCCCTAAGGGTACCTTGCAGGAGATCGTCCCAGGGACGGCGTATGACTTTTTCGTGGTAAGAGGCCCCCAGGGGGAAATCTACTGGGTGCCGGCCCCCTTTGTGGGCCCTCTGGATAAAAGCACAGACCCGCCCACTCTATGGGTAGAAGCGCCCCCAGGCCTCTGGGACCCCACCCTCGCCCAAGGTCGCCCCTAAGCGTAGAACCCCCTCCTCTCAGCCTTTTTGTGTAACTTTGTCCCATGTCCCGCGAAGCCCTTCTCTCCCTCAAAGAGCGCCTTGAGGCGCTAAGGAGGTTTCTTTGACATCCCCGCCCGTATTAGCCGCATAGCAGAGCTTCAAACCGCCACCGAAGCTCCAGACTTCTGGGACGATCCCGAAACCGCTCAAAAAGTCCTCACCCGCCTCAAGGCCGAAAAAGAGTGGGTTGAAAAGTATGAGAATGCCCAGAACCAGGTAGAACTCGCCGAAATCGCCTACGAGCTTTACCAGGAAGGCGAAGCCGACGAAAAAGAGCTTCAAACTGCCCTGGCCGAAGCCGAAAAAGCTATTGCTGACTTAGAGTGGCGAAAAATGCTCTCCGCCCCCGAAGATGCCTACGGCTGCGTGATTGAAATCAATGCTGGAGCCGGCGGCACCGAAGCCCAAGACTGGGCCGCCATGCTCGCCCGCATGTACACCATGTATGCCCAAAAGAAAGGCTGGAAAGTTCAAATCGTGGATGAGCTGGAAGGCGAAGGCGCCGGCTACCGCCACATCACGCTGGAAATAGACGCTCCCTATGCCTACGGCCTCCTCAAAGGAGAATCGGGCGTCCATCGCTTAGTACGTATCTCGCCTTTTGATGCGAATCAGCGCCGCCATACCTCCTTCGCCGGCGTATTTGTGTATCCCCTCGTAGATGACAAGATTGAAATCAAAATCAATCCAGAAGACTTAGAGTGGGAAACCTTTCGGGCGGGGGGGCACGGCGGCCAAAATGTGAATAAAGTAGAGACAGCGGTGCGCGTCCGCCACAAACCCACCGGCATCGTCGTCTCCTGCCAACAGGAACGTTCCCAGCACCAAAATCGCGAAAAAGCCCTCCAGCTCCTCAAAAGCCGCCTTTATCAGTTAGAGCTTCAGAAGCGAGCCGAAGAAAGAGCTAAGCTGGAAGCACAAAAGCGCCCCATAGAGTGGGGTTCGCAAATCCGCAGTTATGTACTGCACCCCTACAAACTGGTGAAAGACCTTCGCACAGATTATGAGACTTCGGATGCGCAGGGGGTCCTGGATGGAGAGCTGGAACCGTTTTTGAAGAGTTATCTCTTGCAGAATTCGGTGGTATGAGGTGGGTAACGCTATGGAGCATTATTGGATTATGCTGGGCCCAGTCGGGAAGGTATTGGGATAGTCTTTTTTCGTATCGGCGGGAGACAGTTGCTTATGGGCAAGCTGTGGCCTTTAGTGGCACGAATCAGACTCTGAATGCGGATATTTATTTGCCAGAGCCGGATACCGAGACTAAGCGTCCGCTGGTGGTATTTCTTTTTGGAGGTGGGTATGTGTCGGGTAGCCGGCGAGATAGCGATATAGTGCATTTGGCGAGGTACTTTGTCGTGCGGGGCTATGTAACGGCCTGCATAGACTATCGTTTAGGGCTCAGCTGGCCTACGGCCACGGAGTGGATTACGGCGTCTATTCGGGCGGTACAGGACCTCAAAGGCTTTTTGCGATTCATGCGGCACAAAGTCGTCGTAGAGGGCAATCCCTACGGCATAGACACTAATCGGATTTACGTGGGGGGTTCTTCGGCGGGGGCTTTTACGGCGCTGCATGCGGCGTATATCACGAGTTTGGAGGAGCTAGCCGAAGTACCGCAGGCTGACACGGCAGTTATTCGGCAAATAGGGGGGCTGTCAGGAACTTCAGGCCCTGCTGGCTATGCGGAAGGATTTCAGGGGGTATTTAGCTTGTCGGGGGGTATCCTCCGTTCAGACTGGATCAAGCCCGGCAAAGTCCCTGCCGTCATCGCTATGCATGGGACAGGAGACCAAACCGTGCCTTATAAAGCTGGGCTACTACCCTTTATCTTTCTGCCAGCGGAAGGCGGCTACAATATAGACTCCGTAGCGGCCCTCCGAGGGCTTTATCACGATCTCTTTACCTGGGTGGGGGCCGGCCATGTGCCGTATGGCACCCAGACTTCCGTCAATCCTACCTACATGCGAGATGTGGAAAACTTCCTGCGATACCACTTCTATCAGTGGAATAGCCGCTTTAGCGCTACCTTGCCGATAAAAGATGAGCTATCATCTTCGCCTCAGGGGCCTTATGAGGTATACTCCATAGGAGGGCAGTACTGGGGCAAGGTGGAGAGAGTTCAGGAGCTTCCCTCCGGAATATGGATCTTGCACGCGCCCTCTCAAAAGCCTCGCCTCATTCACCGCTACTAAAAACCCTACGGCGGCTCTTTATTTTATTTCTTCTGGCTCGGCCGGTCAATCTCCTGATTTTCGCTGCGACGGGCATTTTGGCGCTTTATCTGCTTGATCGGGAGGCTCCCTTAAAGCCGGAGCAATGGGTAAAGGCCGGCTGGTTAGTGGGAAGTGCTCTCCTCATCATGGTGGGGGGGTATTGGCTCAATGACTTCTACGATGTGGAGATGGATGCGATCAATCGGCCGCGCCGGGCCGCCAAAGTCCGTCTCCTTACCCGACGGCGCCTGCTCAGTGCCGTGATTATTGTATGGCTGATTGCCGTGCTTAGTACTATTGCCTTATCCTGGCGCTTCCGGCTCTTACACTTCTTGGTTATCGGAGCGCTGTTTTGGTATAACCGCTACGGCAAGCGCTTAGGCCTCCCCGGAAACCTGCTCATAGCAGGACTTACCGCCCTCTTGCCCTGGGAACTGATGCTATGGACCGCCCGCACAGCCTACGCCGTAGACTGGATGATCCCATTGGCAGCAGTCTTCAACTTCGCCCGAGAAGTCATCAAAGACGCCGAGGACCAGCCCGGCGATCTACCCTACGGCGTGCGCTCCATCCCCACGAGACTCCATCCAAAAACATGGAAAATAATCCTCAAGATCGGCTGGATAAGTCTGATTTTCTTCATTTTTCTCCCCGCCATAGTGAAGTATCTGGTGTGGAAGGTCATCCCCACAGAGTATCTCTGCATAGTGTTGTTAGGCTCGGCAGCACCTCTCTTATGGGGCTTGACGGCGCTTTCGGACTATGGACGGCTCTCCCAGCTTTTGAAGGTGGCTATGGCAGGGGGCCTGCTGGCGCTTATTTTTTTGTGAGCGCTCACCCTACATTTGTGGTATGAAGGTGGTGATCCCGATGGCCGGCACGGGTAAGCACCTCCGCCCCCATACCTACAGCCAGCCCAAACCGCTTATCCCCATCGCGGGCAAACCCCTAATCCGTCACATCTTAGATAATCTCATCCAAGCCGGCTTCACACAATATGTCTTCGTCCTTGGCTACCTCGGCGAAAAAGCTCGCCAGTACTTGCTCAGTACCTATGGCGATACGTTAGAGCTACACTTCGTTCAGCAGGAGCCGCGTTTAGGGCTCGCTCACGCTATTTATGTTTGCCAGCCACTCATTCAAAATGAGCCTGCCATCCTCATCGTGCTTGGCGATACCTTGTTGCAGCTAAACTGGAAAGAGTTCACCCAAGAGGGGGTCTCTCGCTTAGCTACCTCCAAGGTAGATAATCCTACGCTCTTTGGCATTGCGGAGGTGGATTCAGAGGGACGCATTACCCGTCTCGTGGAAAAACCCGCCATCCCTCGCAGTAACCTGGCCTTAGCCGGAGCCTACTATATCCAAGAGCCCGCTCGCCTCCTCGCCGCTATTCAGTACCTCATGGACCATCACTTCCTCTCTCACGGCGAGTATCAGCTCACCGACGCGCTGGAACGTCTCATTCAGGAGGGATACCCCCTCTATGCTTATCCTGTTGAGCACTGGCTCGACTGCGAACGCAAAGAAGCCCTCTTAGAAGCTAATCGGCTTCTCCTGCGCGCCGAAGCTATAGAAGACTTCCCAGCCTATCCTGAGACCGTTATTATCCCACCCGTCTATATTCCGCCCTCCTGTAAGCTCCACCGAACCATCATCGGTCCTTATGTAACCCTCGGCGAAGGCGCCGACATCCAGAATGCCATCATTCAAGACAGCATTGTGGGAGCCTACGCCCGCATCCGCCATATCCTCCTGCGCAGCTCCATCATCGGCGGCGAAGTTACCATCCAAGGCCACGAAACCCAACTCAACCTAGGCGACCACACCGACATAGAACTATAAACTCCCCAGCTACCCCCCGCCAGTCCACCAAACCCCTCCCGGATGGCCTATCTCCACACAATTGCACCCTAAGCGCCACTCCTTCCCTTCTCCAAACCTACCGAACCCTTTCTCACACTACCATTTGCAATCAAGAAGCTTCTGAATGAAGAGGGATGTTTTGGCCGCTCCGCCCCTTCGGGGCGGAGCGGCCCCAAAAAGAAACTCTGTACCAGGAAATGGTAATAGCTTGGAAGCATCCAGCAGAAGGGTTTTACCAGCTCTACAAGCAGGAAGTAGATGCTCGGATAGCCCAGAGATGGCAGGCGCTGTGGATTTTGAGACGAGGGGAGCGATTGAAGCGAGTGAAAGAGCTGGTTGGCGTGGCGCATGTGACGATTCAGCGATGGGTGAGGTGGTATGAGGCTGGGGGTTTAGAGGAAGTGGCGAGGCATCGGTTGGCAGTGGGGTAAGGCCTTGTGAGGCATGGACGCCGGCCCAAGAGCAAAGGCTACGGGAAGCGGTGTCGGAAGGACGATTTCGGACGATAGGAGAGGCGATGGCCTGGTGTGAGAAGGAGCTGGGGGTGAAGGTTTCGTACAAGAAGCTGTACTACTGGTTTCGGCGATGGGGTTATCGGAAGAAGGTGCCGCGGCCGATGGCGGAGAAAGCGGATGCGCAGGCGCAGGAGGCGTGGAAAAAGGGGGGCTATTGGCAGCCCTAAGGCGAGGGGAAGAGGTGGTATTTGCAGATGAGATGCGGCTGGGGATGCTACCCCAGGTGAGACGGGTGTTGGGGAGACGGGGAAAGAAGTTGAGAGAGCGTGTAGAGCTGAGGTACGAGTGGGTGTATTTGGTGTTGGGCGTGGATCCGATGCGGGGACGGCTGTGGTGGGGCTGGGTGAAGCGAGTGCGGGGGGCGGAGATAGCTCAGGTGCTCAGGACGTGGAAGGGGGCAGGGGTGAAGGGGGTGGTATGGGACCATGCAGCTTTTCACAAGGCGAAGGCGGTGGGAGAGGTGGGGCTGCGACGGGTATATCACCCGCCCTACTCTCCTGAGTCCTGCGGAGCGGGTATTTGAGGAGGTTCGGCGGTGGGTAGAGGGGCGCAGAAGCGAAGAAGGCGGCGGTGGAAGAGATGCTACGACGGTTGGAAGCCGAGGGGAGGGTCTCATCGCTGGTAGGGTGGCACTACATCCGTCAAGCTCTGAATGCCCTGCCTTCATGATTAAGAATCTGTGTCTTTAGAGGTGGTATTACTTTTCGGGTTTCCAGGGAATTTCTTCGGCGTTTAGGCTGTGCGTGAGGTAGCGCCCATAAGCGAAAAGCCAGTCCGAGAGCCGATTGAGAAAAGCCAGAAAGAGGGGGGCCAGGGGTTCTACCTCGTGGAGAGCCACGAGACGTCGCTCAGCCCGCCGACATACCGTGCGTGCAATCTGGACGTGCGCTTCGGCTATGCAGCTCCCCGGTAAAATAAAATAACGCATAGGGGGCACTGCCGCTACCATCTCATCAATGCTATGCTCCAAAATCTGAATACTCTCCTCTGGGAAAGGTGGCAAAGGTACCGGTTTCTCAGTCCGTCCAGCTGCTAAATGCGACCCTAGGGTGAATAGCCACTCTTGAATCTTTCTCAGGAGTGGCTGATGAGACGCCGGTGCCTCCAAAGCTAAGAGTCCTATATGCGCATTCAGCTCATCCAACGTTCCATAGGCCTCTACCCGTAGATCGGCCTTGGAGACCCGATCTGGTCCCAGCAGGCTCGTCTGACCAGCATCCCCTCTGCGAGTGTAAAGTTTCATCGCTCAAAGTTACAAGGGGATGCTTATGTGGGCCTACTCCTGGCTGAGTAACGAAAAAGAAACCTGTAAGTAGCGCCGCTCTGGGCTGAGCACGAGCCGCACGCGCTCACCCTCAGCCGTTTGCCAGACCTCATGCCCCACATGCCCCTGACTCATCCCATAAACCCCCTGTAAAAAATTCCGCCAATCCTGATACCGCTTCGTCAAGACCCTGAATTTCGGCGTTTCATAAGTAACACTCACCGTCCGAATCCCCCCTCCCCTCCCAATGTAGTATTCTATCCAGACTTCTAAGGAGTCTGCCCGCTCGGTAAGGCGATAGACATAGCCCAGTTCATCCCGGTAATACGGGGCTCCTTCTTCAATATTTGGTAAGGTATCAGGCGATAAGCCTAAGAGCTTAGGTCGAGGCACGCCTGCATGGGTGAAAAATACCCGCTCCTGAAAGCCGACCCGGTTCTGACGAGCACATCCCACTCCTACTAAGACTCCGCTAATTAGACTTACCCAGAGACGCCGCATACGCTTGCCGCAAAAGCCGCCGCATCACTTTATTGGAGGCGGTGCGCGGAAGCTCCGATACCACTACCACATCCCGCACATGAAAAAGCGGACTGAGTCGCTGCCGGATAGCCTCATTAGTTTGGTGTAGCCAGTAGCTGGTCTCGGTGGGGGCTCCTTCTTGCAAGACGAGGTAGAGGACCAGCTGCTCGGGGCCACCTTCGGGGGGCGGCACGGCAATGGCGGCGACTTCTCCAATGCCGGGCACTTGCGCCACCACCCGCTCAATCTCCGCCGCCGATACTTTAATCCCTCCTAAGTTCATAGCGTCATCCGCCCGTCCCCCCGACACCCAATAGCCCCGCTCCAACCGCCGCATATAATCCCCATGCCGACGCAGCCGAACCTCCGCCCCATCCATCACCTTCGGAATGGGCGCACCCGACGCCCCTACCCAACCCTCCCCCACCAAGGGAGTGTCCTTATAGTACACCTCCTCGTGCGAGGCATTGAGAAGCACCTGCGAAAGCCCAATAGAAGGCGGCACCAAAAAGAGCTCCCCTTCGGAAGATGGCTGCCCCGCCTCATTCAGTATGACAAAGTCCAGACCCAGCGCCGCCGCACTAAACTGAGAAGGCGCATTCGGGTGCAAAAGGGTGCTCGTGATATAGCCGCCTCCTATCTCCGTACCCCCACAATACTCTATCACGGGTTTATAGCCTGCTTGGGCCATCAGCCGCCACATATGCCAGGGGTTGGAAGCCTCCCCTGTAGAACTGAATAGCCGTATCTGATGCCAGTTGGCTCCCTCCCAGGCACCACTCTCTATCCATCGCCGCACTAAGGAGGGTACCACCCCCAGCACCGTCACCCCCGCCTTCTCTACAAAGGCACAAAAGTCCGCGCCCGTCGGCACCCCCCGATACAAACACACCGTAGCCCCATTCACCAGCCCTGCAAAAAGCAGCCATGGCCCCATCATCCACCCTAAGTTCGTAGGCCAAGTGACTCGGTCCCCGGGCCCTAAGTCTTGATAGTAGTATCCATCTGATGCCGCTTTGATGGCTGTGAGGTGGGTCCAAGGTATAGCTTTGGGCGTCGCTGTCGTCCCCGATGAGAAAAGCACGCCAATCACATCCGTAGGTCGGGCTGCATACCCCTGCCTCAGAGGTTCCCCCTCCTCCCAAAACTGCCCAAAAGGATAGCTCTGATTGCGCAGCCGGATCCGAAGCCGTTCGCCCCCCGCCAACACGTAAGTACGGGGTAACCCCACACCACTCAGCCGATCATAAAGCGGAATACTCTTTCCTTCCCGGTAGAGAAAATCCTGAATGAACAGCAGCTGGGGACGGACGATATGGAGTCGGGTGGCTATCTCTTCGCCCGAAAGGCTATCCGGAATAGTGGCGACCGAGAGGCCGGCCCATAGCGCTCCCAGGTATAAAACCACTGCTTCCCAGCGCATGGGCAGACAGATAGCCACCGTCTGACCTGGCTCCAATCCCTGCGCTAAGTAGGCTCCCGCCGCAGCCATCACCTGCACCCGCAGCTCCCCATAAGTCAACCGCACCTCGCTCCCATCTTCGCGGTACTCCACAATCGCCTCCCACTCCGCAGGCCACCGAAATATGCCCTCTAAGATATTGAGGCGAGCTCCCTCTAACCAGCTGGGCTGGGTAACACTACCATGCGGATACCGCACGATCACCTGCGGCCGCTCATAAAACGGCAGCCGAAGCCGCTCAAAAATCGTATATTCCCAGAATCCCGCCCGATTCATCACGCTCCACCGATGCAGAGCCTCATAATCCGAAAAACCCCGCTCCTGCAAAACCTCCGCTAAGTGGCAGGGCCGACTATTCATTTCGGGGTACCATAAGGGCTCCAGCGGCAAAGTCGCCCGCTTCCCATAAACATTCTCATAAGCCTCTACATGCCGCTGAAACTCTCTCTCTCCCCGTAAGGCCTCTACCGCTTCTGGCCATCGCATGCTACAAAGTTACCCTGGAACGTCGTACTTTTTACCCGTGAAGATCATCAACGATCCTATTCATGGTTTTATTCGGGTGCGGTTTCCTCGGGTGCTCCGAGCGATAGCGCATCCGTGGGTGCAGCGGCTTCGGCGCCTCTCCCAGCTCGGCCTTGCCCAAATGGTCTATCCCAATGCCACTCATACGCGCTTTGCTCATGCCTTAGGGGCCATGCACCTCATGGATACAGCTTTGCAATCTCTCGTCGCCAAAGGCGTTATCCAGCTCTCCGAAAAGACCTTTGAGGCCGCCCTCCTCGCCGCCCTCCTGCATGATATAGGTCATGGCCCTTTCTCTCATAGCTTGGAGGGGAATATCCTTCCTTACCCCCACGAAACCATCACCTATGCACTCTTGGAGCTTTTAGAGGTAGACTTAGGCGACCTCTCCGAGACCCGTGCCATCCTGCAAGGCCAGCATCCCTTACCCTACCTGTGCGAGCTCATCCAAAGCCCCCTGGATGTAGACCGCTTAGATTACCTCGTACGAGATAGCTTCTTCACAGGCGTACAAGAGGGCATCGTCGGCACCGAAAGGCTCATCCACACGCTCACAGTCACCCCCGATAACCACTTAGCCATTGAAGAAAAAGGCCTCGCCTCCGTAGAAAAATTTATCCTCGCCCGACGCTTCATGTACTGGCAAGTATACCTTCATAAAACCGTTTTGGCCGCCGAAATCCTCCTCCAGAAGTGGTACGCTCTCTGGGTAGCCCAGGAGGGTCCCCTTCTGCCTTTGAACTCCCTCTCAAAGAATGCCCCCCCTTCCAAAGAGCTGCTTATGGCCTTCATGGAGCTGGACGATACGACCCTCTGGGCTCTTATCCGTGCCGGAGCTCAGCATAACCATCTCCCGCTTCGTCTCCTTTCAAAGGCTCTTTTGCAGCGGGTGCTTTTCAAAATTCACTGGGGCCATCCCAGCCTACAGGATTATCATAGCTGGGAAGCTCAAATACCGCCCCTCCTTCACCCCGAGGCAAAAAATTTCTGGGTGGAGGGAAAGGCTTACAGTTCCACTTACGAGCCCAGCCCCGCCCACGAGATTCGCCTCTTCACCAAAAAGGGGGAAGTCCTGCTACTGTCTGAGGTGGCCCCTTGGCTGGTGGCCGCTGGCCCCATAGAAAAAACCTACTGGGGCTACCTCAGCGCAGCTTCGCTTGAATCGCTTCTGCAATCGCCTTAAACTCCTCCGGACTGAGCTCTAACCGGGGATTCTGGAAGTTAAGATCTGCCATGGTCCGTATGGGAACTATGTGAATGTGCGCATGGGGAACCTCTAAGCCCACCACCGCAAAGGCTATGCGCTCGCAGGGAACTGCCGCCTGCACAGCTCGGGCCACCTCCCGCGCAAATAGCCACAGTCCCACATACAGCTCTTCCTCCAAGTCTAAAATATAATCCACGGCTTTTTTGGGAATAGCCAGAGTATGTCCCCGGGTAAGGGGCCGAATATCCAAAAAGGCCAAGTAGTCATCCGTCTCCGCTACCTTGTAGGCCGGCAACTCTCCCCTCACAATCCGCTCAAACACCGTACTCATATATCATACCGGATTTCCAAAACCTCTAACTCCAATAAACCTGCCGGCACCTGCACTTGAACGACGGCTCCTACTTCCTGCCCCAGCAGCGCCTTCCCAATCGGAGACTCCACCGAAATCTTACCTGCCCGCACATCGGCATCCACAGCAGGAACGAGTTGATAGACAAACTCCTGCTTAGTCTTGCGATTCCTTACTCGGACGGTAGCCAGGAGCCCCACTTTGGAAGTATCTATGGTGGAGAGGTCTATGACTTCGCTCTGTGCTAAGAGGGCTTCTAACTCGGCTATTTGGGCCTCTAATAAGCGCTGGCGCTCCCGGGCAGCGGCATACTCGGCGTTTTCTCGCAGATCTCCTTTCTCCCGAGCCTCTGCAATAGCAGCAGCTACCGCGGCTCGCTCCTTCGTCTTAAGCTCATGAAGCTCCTGCCGAAGCCGCTCGTACGCCTCCTTCGTCAGGACTTTCCTCATATATACAGACGCGCCCCTATGCTATGTGTGCCATTAAAGAAGTAGGTCGGCCTATAACTATAATCTACCCCAAAGGTGGAGTAGCGACCCTCTCCAGTCTTGAAGGGTATCTCCACCGTCGCCCCGAAGTTCAGCCCATTGAAGGCATTTTGCGCCTTCTCTTTGTTCGTAATGTCCTTTTCCCACACGTACGCGCCTCGTATCATGAAGTAGCTTCTATACCGGAGCTCTACACCCGCCCCTAACTGATTATTCTGGAACGAGTGCGCATAGAAGCCAAAAGTGGGGATGATAGAAAAGAGGTAATCTTTTTGCTCTTGGCCACCGGAAGCACCTGTTTCTCGGCTCTTACTCTCTTCTCCACCCAATCCAATCCGATACGAGGCTCCTATTAGGAGGACAGAAGGAATTTCAAACCCTGCGGCGGGAATATGAACGGCATTGGTGTAAGTTCCTCCGGCCCCACTGAGGTTAGCTCGGACGCTGAGGCCTTCTCCGCGATAGCGCATCTGCGGCCCCACATTCCGCAACGCTACTCCCAGGCTGAAGTTGCCTGAACGGTCGCGATACTGCACCCCCGCATCTAAAGCAACACCAGAAGCTGCTGCATCCGGAATAGATTCATGGATAAGTTTCACCGTAGCGCCGACATAAATACGGTCATCTGCAAAAACCTTCGCATAAGAGAGCGAAATATTCAAAATGGTCGGCGAAAAATACCCCAATCCTCCATCCGGATTATCTATGGTTGTCCGCTCAAATTGCCCTAAGTCAAAAGCGACCACGCCTATGCCGAGCGTCCCTCCATTGCGAAAACCCACGGCAACACCTCCAGCGTTGATGGAGATATCGCTTCCCACGAGCCACCGGGTATGGGAAAAGACGAGTTCGAGCCGCCGGGTAAGGGCTAATCCCGCAGGGTTGATGATCTGGCTCTCTATCCCATAGCAGTTGGAGATATTGAGTCCTCCAATACCAGAGCTTCGGGCATAGGGGTTGATCAGGAGCTGGGTGGCTCCTGCTTGCCCAGCACGCTCAGGATTCCCTGCCCATAACAGGACTGACGTTAGTACTCCAAGCCATGAAAGGTTTCGCATCATAAGCTTAGTAATTATTGAGGTCTACTTGTGGCATGATAGCGAAAAACTTAACTACTTTCTGGCCAATGCCGGGCGCATCAATGTGGATGATATACGGCCCACTAGCGATTGGCACACCGTACTCATTTTTGAGGTCCCATTCTTGATCGGGAGCATCTGAGTCTTTCCGGAAGGTGCGCACGAGAACCCCATTTAGCGTGAAGATGCGAATAGTGCATTTCTGGGGCAGATTGGTAATCTTGACCCGAGTATCTACCTGACTGACTTCATATGCGCCTCTGCCTACCCCAGAACGACCATAATAAGGGTTTGGTACGACCCGAATGAGATCTAAGGCATTCTTAGCTGTTGTCACATCCCCGAGGCGAGCGGCTACTTCAGCGGTGCTAAACTCAAAAGTAGGCGGAGTCCCATCCGCCGCAGGCTTGTAAGACCTGTTTACCGCTAAGCGGATGCGCACCTCGGTAGGAATATCCTTGTAGTGTTTGAATTCATATTGGCGTCCCGCTATCCGGGGGAGAGAAACCCACGCCACATACTTGTAAAGCGAGTCTAAGCGCACGGTATCCCCGCTGGCTGTGCGGAAGACGACACCCCGGTCTAATCTAGCTGCAGCGGTACCGATTGGCTGGCTGTCAGCCACCGCCGCAAACTGCGCAAATCGCTGGCACTCATCATAAGGATAAGTAGTCACGAGAATCCAATGCCGCCCACCCAAGGCATCCCCAGAGGCCGAAGAGGTGGGATTGAATAGCATATCATCTCCATTTTCTCCCCGGAACCACGAGGCCTCCGCAAAGAGAATATTAACCCGCTCGCCCGTCTCTAAGTTGATAGCATACCCCGGGAAGTAGCTGAAGCCTTGGCTGGAGACAGAGAGGGGTCCATCCCGATAAGCCAGAGTATCCCCCCTAATAACATCCCGACTGAGGCGCCACTTTGCTGTACGCGGGAAGCTACTTCCCACTAATCTACTGAGGCTGGGCGTAGGAGATGCTTCTATTACCAGACAACGAGACCACTTCGAAGGATCCGGCGTAATCACAATTTCCATGGAGGGAAGTCGTTCAAGGGTTACAAACTCTTGGGCATCCCCATTCAACTGCCTTAGGAGAGGACTACACAACCCTATGGTAGGACAGTACCCAAAGCCTATACCCACTCTATCGGGCCTCGCTCCATCGTATGGAGTTACAAGCCCATAGGGTCCCCACGCCCCTAATAAGCCATCGCGATATACATTCTTATTGAAGTCATACCACAAGGTCCACGCATTTGAGCCAGGCGGAGAAGGATAAGGAGAGTTAGTAGCAGTCGAAGCTATGAAACATCTGTCGGGATAGGAGGGTGCATCTCTAAACGCATCCAGCCAGGGACTACTGCTTGCCTTGGGGTTGAAGCCAGTGAGCCAAGGCTTCGTGGGATCGGCATACTCTATTTCAGCCGTGATTAGGCCGTTTTTGTCGTCTTGGAGCATGAAGTGAAGAGTCTCACTTGGCCTCGTAGGCAAGGAAGCCCCAGGACACAGCCAAAGATTATCGGCGTTGAGAGTGTAAAACTTCGCCCCCGGATCCAGAACATCCCGTACTGATATGGATATTCCATGTCCCGGGATCACCCGCTCAGTTCCTTTGAGGAAGCGATTTTGTAGGAAGTTCCAAGTATTCCCTCTGTAATCCCATTCACTAGCGTTTATAGCGGCCCAGGAGGTGTAAATGAGCTGATACGGTGCACCACTTCCACTGGGACGCCCATATAGTTCCCATTCCTTGACAAGAATAGTAGTATTTGGGCCTGAACCAATCGTATCCCGTACTGTCGTGTCAGTATTGATGACAAGCCGATAATCGTAAGGCTTGACGAGCTTAGGATCTACCACTTTTACGGTGAAGGGGCCTGCCCCGGGAGCATATTCAGCGCCTCCCGAAGGTCTCCCCAGAGCAAGGGCCTGGGCTTCTGCTTCAGGAGTGAGCCTCAGCGCGTTGCCTCCATTCCCCTGGCCTGCTATGCGACGAATCTTCACCCCATCTCCATACGCCGAGGCCAAAACAGTCCCCATCTTCTCAAACTCTACCTTATGCGGAACCGCCTCATAGGCCCGCACATTATTCCGCCCCAAGATAAAGCGCCGAGGATTGGTAGGCTCCCCATTGTATGCATATGCCACTATCATGAAGTAGTAGCGCCGATAGTTGACTAAGCGAGGATCTGTACCTTCTGCAAACTTGTCTTCCGTCACCCGCAAGGAATAGAATAGGCCTTCATCTTTTCCATTGACCATGACTTTATCCACGATGATGGGCGATGGCCAACCCGGAGCGGATTGCTCTTCTCGGTTGACAATGGTAGTGATTCCGTTTTTGATGTCGCATTGGGCTATCAAAGCAGCTTTGTTGGGATCATCCAAATCGGTCACACTAACTCGGGCATCCCGAAGTTGATACACCAGGTACCCTTCAAAGCGATAAACAGAGTCTGAGGCCCCCGAGGCCTTCAAGACAGGGTCTACCTGACGGTAGTTTTCATAATAGTTGTTAGAGAGGGGATTCTTATACCCCCACTTCAAAATCAGCTCGCGGTCCAGTTCTACAATCTCCATATCGGGGGCATCAGGCCCTTCCACAAGCTGGAAGTTGTTGTCAAAAAGAGCCTGAGCTATATCGTCGGCCCTGTACAAGAGGCATACAGAACCAAGTCTTCCATCCCCACCAGGTCCATAGGTTCCATTGGCATCTCGAGCCCACGGAACCCCAATGATGATTTCATTAACGGCGCCGGGCAATAGGGTGAAAGGCCCCGCGGACTGCAAGTACCGCCTGTCAAAGGGAGAATTGGGAGAACCCCCTGGGCCTGCGTTGGCCTCATTCCAGCCGGGTGGGGGAGGATTATAGGGGCAAGAGACTTGATCTATTCCCTGTGGAGCGCCTGTAAAGATATAGTTTGTCGGGGTTCCGGTGCCGTAGCCATTTCCACCATTCGGAGGGATGTAACTTAATGGACTACCATCTTTCCAGATAGAACGCATATAGTTGTAAAAGTGAATGGCATTTGTGGGATTTCCACGCACGCTAAAGTCATTATCGTAGTACATGAAGTTAGTCATTTTCAAGCGCTCTCCGTTGTCGCCAATCGGGCCTTGGAAAAAGTCCGTGCCTATGGCTGGGGGATTTAGGCCATATCCAGGGGGAGAGTCATCGTTGGGATCTCCGTTATAGCAATACCCCAAACCCCGAGCCGTATCGCATCCCACATAATCATCGGCATAAAAGCCCAGGTCTGCGTCCACCCATACAGCCATGTAAGTCTGAGTAAGAGCTAAGGTTCCCCGGTTGATGAGTTTGTACTTATAAAAGGTCATGTTATTGATCTCGTCCGTGGTGGCAAAGGCAAAAGCAAGAGCCTGTACTTCTAGTCCGATCTGAGCGGCTCCGGTTTCGGTATGCACATTACCCTTGTCGTTGAAGACCCACCAGATAGCCATGTCTCCCAGCACATCAGGGTAGTCGCCTGCGCCCGGCGTATAGTCTCCATCCCCATTCACATCAACGAAAGGAGCCAGATAGCGCTCAAAGCCAGGATCCGTATTGATGGCAGGCCAGCCGACGACATTAGGGAAATTGCCCAGATTAATATTATTGGGGTTAGCCTGATAAGCAGCTCGGAAAGCATTTATTTCTTGGCGCGTGATGATGAAATGCCTATCCCACTTTTGGCAGATATTAGCATCCGTGGTGCCTTGCAGGGAAAGAGGGCCTGGGAAGTAGTCGTTTCCCGACTGCCGATAGGTTTGAGCGGCGAGGCGTAAGCGCCCCGCTGCATCATATCCTCCCACCCATACCGAGGAGGCAAACATAGAGTGAATAGCTGGGACGCCCGGAGGGACTTTAGGGATTTCATAGCGGGGATTACCTACTAAGTCCCACCACATGTCGCCCCCATTGTGAATAAGACAGCGAACATTATTGATATCCAGCTGCACAGAGGAGGTAGCAGGGGCACAGTTTTGAGCCGTGCGAGGCGCTACACGCCGTTCTACATGACCCATGATCTCTCGGCTCCAACCGACTACAAGCAGGGCTGCCACCCCAACTATCGTTCTTCTCATAGGCATTATAAAGTTAGACAAAGTTAGGCATTTTAGAAGGAAAACAAGAGGCCCAGCCGAATGCGAAGAGGCGCACCGAAGTTGGCCGGGTTACGTTCCTTAAGCCGGTACAAGTACTCAAAAGTCTCCTTAGAGTACTGGTTCTGCGCCAGCTGCTGCCCAACAGGGGATTGAATGTAACCACTATCATCCGGCAGGCCTGTATACGGATAAACATTCAGTACATTCCTCTGATTGAACGCATTGAGGAAAATCACATAGACGTTCAGAATGGACTGCTTATTCTCGCCGCGCTGAATAATAAAGTCTCTATCTACCCGAATGTCAAAGCGATTATACCAAGGCAGGCGAGCACTGAATGGCTGACCGCTAATGATATTGACGGGATTCACGCCAAACTGCACATCGGCAGGATTGGGAAGGAGGTAACGCGTATAAGGCCGGCCCGAACCTAAGTTGTAAGTGATATTAATCCCAGCACCCATAAGAGGATAAATGACTTTCTCTCCGATCGTAATAGCCGGTCCTTTTACGCCCCGCTCTAGGAACCGAATATCAGCTGTACCCGTGAAAGTATGCCGTTGATCGAAAGAAAGTGGCAAGAGGGAGCGAAACACGTTGAAGCCCTCTATGCTGCCAATAAGGGCTCGGCTGGAGGTCACACTAGACCCCGTACCCTGCGCATACTGCAAGGTGTAAGCAAACCGAAGCTGCAACACCCCTATGCGGCGAATATCTATATCCACATTCAGCCCCTTCACCGTGGAAAAGTCCAGATTTTCAAAACTGGTATAAGAGACAGGGTAACCCCCAAAGAAGGAAAACAGCTGTACCATGTCACGCATTTCCCTGTAGTACCCGGATATGGAGAGAGCGATGTTAGAGGTGAGGAGCTGCTTGAATCCAACCTCAAAGTCAATAGTTTTTTCTGGGCGGAGGCGGGGGTTAGGGATATCTATGGTAGCGTTTTGGACGATGAAGAGATAGTCTACAAACTGCGCTACCTGGCCGGCCCGAGGACGTTGGGTAAGCACATCGTAGTGAGCAAAGAAGGTCGCTTCATCCGAAATGGGGAAGGAGAAGGAGATTCGGGGCATGATGTTGATTTGGGGCTTATAGTCCTCAAAGGCTTCAAAGGTGAGGCTGTCTGCTTTGAGGTGTGGGCGCGGTCGTCCCCCACTGGCCCGAATAATGGAGAGTGCGCTCGTTGGAGCGCCATTAGCATCATACCAGGTATTCCCCTGGCGATACCCGATAATCCGCGTAGGGTTGAGCGCATTATCCACATAGGCTACCCAGTCCCCCCCCACGCCTTGAGGTAGCGTGATTCCCAGCAAACGGGCAGTCTCCTCTGCCCGATAAAATGGCCGAACTATGTAAGGGTCCTTCAGCACGGGCAAGTTCGCATCATAGCGATCCACCCGCACCCCAAGGTTGAAGAACATCTTATCAAACTCAAACTTATCCTGTGCATATAAAGCAATGTAAGTAGGGGCAAAGGCATTTTGAGGGCGGTTTTCACGGTCTTCAAAGAACTTTTCGGGGGCTACCCGGCGCTGGCGCTTACCCCAAGGGGTGTAGCCTTGATAAAATACAGCTGGGCTACCCGCCGCAAACAAGTCATTAATATCAAACATCTCCAGGCTGAAAAAGCTCGGATCCATGGCATCCGGACTGATAAAGTCTAAACCATCCACCGGTAATCCCAGCTTTTCTCGCATCTTCTTATCAAAGTAGCTCTGCTGGTCAGCCTGATAAAGCGGCAAATAACGAATCGTATCCCCTGAGACCACCGGGTTATTTCTATCGAGCTCCGAAAGATGACGATTCGCATAAAGCCGCATGAGGTTCCACAAACCTGCACTACCCGTCAAGGCAACCCGATAAAATCGACTATAACGCTGATCAAACTCAAAACCAATCTTGATATTGTGTCGGCCAAGCTCTGCGGCAGCTTGTCCTGTAAGCCGAAACATGTCTGTGTTATCAAAGGAGGGAGCTCCCGTAGCAATATAACCCTGCCCCAAATAAAGATTATAAACCAGCGACTGCGCCCCTAAAAGACCATTCACATGCCCACCTAACTGCAAAAGGTCAATGAAGTTACGCACACGACTACTGGGCTCTACCTGAAGAGTATAGGGATTGAAGAGAAGGCGGGGGTTCTGAGCTAAGTAATTGTAGATGTAAGTATTGTAGTTCGCCAGAATAGGATGGCTACTGGTGGAGGGGTCAAAAATAAATTCATTTTCCACATATCCTTGGGTTTCGTAAGCGGGGAAGTTCCCATTTACCAGGGTAGGCACGAGCAGCTCTGCATACCGGGTCTCAAAGCGTCCAATGTGTCCGTAACGGAACCAGTTTAGGCCGAACTCCGGATCAATTGTCTTTCCATCAAAGCGGGTATAATCAAACTGAATGGTATAGAAGAAACTGCGCAGTAGGCTATTTGTATCGCCTAAGAAAGTTTGCTGAAGGCGAATGAATCCTCTCCAGGTATTGGCATGACGTTCGGCCACACGGTCCCATGCCAGGAGCGAACGACTGGTGCTCCATAGCTGTCTCCGACTAAGTTCTCCACTAAAGCCGAGCTTGATGAAGGCATTCTCGGCTAAGCGCACATCTATGCGGGTATTGAAGCGGAATTGTCGCAGGCGATTGCCTTGTTTGTACGAAAAGCTTTCTATCTGGTCGGGGGAAAGGAAATTAGCCCTATTGACGAAGAAAGCTCTACTACCTTGTCCAAAAGGTTGAAGGGGAGTTTCTTGGAGGTCTTTTAGGACTTCCGGCTTGACTCGGTAGATGGTGCCCTTATAGGGAGGGTCGTAATCCCGTTCCGATTGGTATTCGGTAGCAAAGCTGTACCCGATGATAGTTGTTTTAAGGCCGTCTTCGGTGGTGCGGTTCCAAATAGGACCTGAAATGTTGAAGGCAAAGAGATTGAACTTATAGGGATCGGTGAGTTGGCTGGATTGGACTTCGCCCCCGAAGATTGTTTGCGCGGAGGGCGCTCCGGTCGTAATCTGAATAACCCCTCCCATTAGGTCGCCAAACTCGGCGGGCACGCCCCCGGTATAAACCGATAGCTGGGAAATAGCCCGCTGAGGCATGGCAAAACTTCCGATTACTCGCACCCCGTCTATAAAGTATTGAGTCGCATCTCCCCGGGCTCCCCGTACATTAATACCCGCTCCAAACTTATCATCTACCTGATAAACCCCCGCCGTCGTAGCTAAAAAGGCATTAATATTTCGGGTACCCATCTTCTGGATGTCTTCCAAGGCTAAGGTCTTGCCTGTTACGGTTTCATCTTTCTCAAAGAGCGGAACTTTATAATCTACGATTTGCACCTCTTCCACTTGGGTGCTGGACTCCATGTTAATATCTAAGACGACGGTGCGGTTGGCCGTGATGACGACGCCTGTGATGGTGAGGCTTTTTCCGGCGTAGCTGACTTGGACATCATAAGTCCCAGGGGAGAGCGGGGCAATACTATATTCCCCTTTCTCGTTGGTGAAGGCTCCGCCCTTGATGATGCCATTTTGCAGGGCTTTGACGGTGGCGGCTTCCAGGGGCTCGCGGGTGATTTTATCCCGAACAACTCCCCGGAGCTTCCCCGCATCCTGCTGCGCCCATGTCCAGGCAACAATCCCCAGTACAGCGATAAGTGTGCGCATATACCTGACCTTTATCCCAGGCAAATATACGGCAAACTGGATATTTACAAGCCCAAGGCAGAACCCCCTATCTTTGCCCGCATGGAGAAGCGGCTTGTCATCATTGGCGGCGGGCCAGGAGGCTACGTAGCGGCCATCCGAGCCGCACAACTGGGTTTTCAGGTGCAACTCGTGGAACGCGAAAACTTAGGCGGCATCTGCCTCAACTGGGGCTGCATCCCCACCAAAGCCCTTCTAAAATCCGCCGAAACCCTGGAATACATCCAAAAAGCCAGCGACTACGGCATAGAAGTATCCGCCTTTCAGCCTGACTTCCCCAGCATCATCAAACGTTCTCGCGCCGTGGCCGAAAAAATGAGCCGAGGCGTGGAATTCCTCATGCGTAAAAATAAAATTGAAGTCATCAAAGGCACAGCTCGCCTTCTACCCGATAAGAAAGTAGAAGTCACCCTCCCCGACGGCAAAACCCAAACCCTCTCTGCCCCCCACATCATCATCGCTACGGGGGGACGCCCAGCCGAACTGCCCCACCTCCGCATAGACCATGAGCATATTATTGGCTACCGAGAAGCTATGACCCTCCCCAAAAAGCCCGAAAAGCTCTTAGTAATCGGCGCCGGCGCCATCGGCGTGGAGTTTAGCTACTTCTACGCTACCTTAGGCACCCAAGTCACCCTGGTAGAAGCCCTCCCCCACATCCTCCCCCGTGAAGACGAAGAAATCGGCAAAGAACTGGAAAAAATCTTCCGCAAAAAAGGAATAGAGATCTACACCAGCACCCAAGTCTCCGCCATAGAAAAAACCAAAAAGGGCATCAAAGCTAAACTCCAAACCCCCAAAGAGTCAAAACAAGTAGAGGCCGACATAGCCCTTCTGGCCATCGGAATCACCCCTAATACCGAAAACTTAGGCCTAGAGGCGCTGGGCATCAAAACCGAAAAAGGCCGAATCCTCGTAGATGAGTTTTACCGAACGAATGTGCAAGGGATATACGCTATTGGGGATGTGCTACCAACCCCAGCTTTAGCTCATGTAGCTTCTATGGAGGGAATTATTTGCGTAGAAAAGATTGCGGGTCTGGAGCCGCATCCCTTAGACTATTCTACAATACCGAGCTGTACTTATTGTCAGCCCGAGGTAGCCTCTATGGGTCTTACCGAAAAGGCCGCCCGAGAAAAAGGCTATGAGCTCAAAATCGGTAAATTTCCCTACACCGCCTCAGGCAAAGCCTCTGCCATGGGCAAAAACGAAGGGTTCGTGAAACTGATTTTTGACGCTAAATATGGGGAGCTATTAGGAGCCCATATCATTGGCCCGAATGCTACGGAGATGATAGGCGAGCTGATTGTGGCTCGGCGGTTGGAAATCACGGGTCATGAGTTAGCTAAGACGATTCATCCCCATCCTACCCTTTCTGAAGCTATCATGGAAGCGGCAGCCGCCGCTTATGGCGAGGTCATTCATTTGTGAGGCGACTGTCCACCCCCCCTTTCTTTTACTCGGGTTCTACCTGAGCCTCCTATGCTCTTCCCACCTTAGTGGGGGATGTAGTAATAAATACCCACCCCCACGGCCCGATAGTCTAATGGAACGGGATCAAAAGAACCGTATATCTCCGTATTCCGTCGAGCGGGCAGGATATCCATGTAAAAACGAAGGGTAGTAGGAAGGCTACGACGGAAGTTAAAGGTTAGTTCTACTATAGCCGTGGGAGTGATGAAGTTTTGCTTAAGCCTTCCCACATAACCTGAGGGAGTGGTATAGATAGTCTGGAAAGCTGTGTAACGCATTCCTAAGGCGATGCTAGCTCCGAGGCGCTGCTGATTGTAGGGTGTAGCGGCGGCTCCGATGCGCGCAAACCCATATACCGGCACCTGGATCATCCAGTTAGACCCGAAAGCACCTAAGAACTGAAAAGCCCCCGTAACCTGGGCCCCGGGACCCACGGCAAAAAAGTCATCCGCATCCCGATAGTATATGTAGTTAGCTCCCAGGCCGATTCCTGTAAAGTCGGCAGGATAACTAAAAAGACTCTGCCCCAGAAACCGAATATCTATGAAGGCGAACTCTCCCCCGAAGTAGGGATGCAGTTTAGTCCAAAAGTCTTTGAGGGCTTCGGATTGCGCTCTGAGGAGGGGTAAAGCGCAAAGGGCAGATAGAAGGCGCCTTATCATGCGGCACAATACTCATCAAAGAGGGCGGTGAGGGCGAGAGCGATGACTTCGGGGCTGCGGCCCTCTATTTCGTGGCGGGGGATAAAGTGCACGAGCTTACCGCCTGCCCACAAGGCTATGCTGGGTGAAGAGGGCGGATGCGGCGCTAAATATCGCCGCAAAGTCTCCGTTGCCTCCTTATCTACACCTGCAAAGACACTATACAGACGCTTGGGGCGGGTCGCATGACGCAAGGCCCGCGCAATAGCCGGCCGAGCCGACGCCGCACTGCACCCACATACCGAGTTTATCAGAAACAGGGCTGACTCTCCAGTTGCCTTCAGCTCCGCAATCACATCCTCTACCTCCTGGGGTGTGCGCAGCTCCCTTAGTCCTATCTCCGCAGTCTCCTGTCGGATAGGCTCTACAATGTAGGCCGGATACATAGCACAAAGTAAAACAAAATTCCTCAAAGGTATGCCCGATACCATCTCTCGGAAGCCCAAGGAGAGTTTTCCACATCGGGTGGGCACTTCCTAAGGGCTAATATGCCCGTTCCCCCCTGCCAAAAAGCATAGAGCATTCCAGGCCCCGATCTGCTTTCATCCCCCCTAAAGACCAGCCTCGGAACTTAAGAAACAGAGGTTTTTGTTCTTGTCTGTCGGCATGAAAACCGTGGCATCAGTATTTGTAGTAGGAATCCTCTTATGGAGCGGTTGCACGCAGGCGCCTCAAGCACCTCAGGCCCAAACCGAAGAGGCTAAACAAGTCCAAGGGGGAGATGAAGGAAAAATCTACACCTTCTTAGCCGATGACAAGGAAGCCTCTAAAATCATTGCCATTGGAACGAAAGTAACTGGGCGCCATGAGATTCGCTTCCCTATTAAGGAAGCCACTGCTACCCTCACGGACAAGTGCATTTCTGGAGGGAAAATTGTCTTAGACATAGCGAATTTGGAAGTTTTAGACCTTCAGGGTGAATGGAAAGCCAAGTTAGAGGGTCATCTTAGGAGTCCGGACTTCTTTGAGGCGGAGAAGTACCCCGAGGGCGTATTTGAGGTTACGGGCTGCGAAAGAGGGAGTGGCGATACGCTGTACCTTAGCGGAAACCTTACTTTGCGCGGGGTAACGAAGAATATCCGGTTCCCCATCGTATATAAGTACGATCCCAATCAGCCTACTCTGGAAGCCTCGTTCAATATCAATCGTCAGGAGTGGGGCATTAGCTACAAAGGGAAAGCGGATGACCTGATTCGGGATGAGGTGAATATTCAAGTGAAGCTGGTGGGCCGACCAGCTGGGGCATAGGACCAAGCAGAGGATTTTTCTTTGGAGAGTTAGGCTGTCCTTTGTCGCAGATTTTGTTAGGGGGTTATTTTTGACGACTGACGATCTCTAATATACACCTTCCTAAGCAGCAAGAAAGCTATATTTGCTCGCATGGGAAATATTTCAGAGGCTCCCCTGATCTCGATTATCATCCCCTGTTACAACGAGGAGAGTACGATTGGTCAAGTGTTGGACTCCCTCTACCACCAAACTTATCCGCGTAGCCAAATGGAAGTTATCGTTGCCGATGGGAGATCCACGGATAGGTCTCGCGATATTATTCAGGCTTATGCTGAAGCGCACCCTGACTTAAGAATCTACTTATTGGACAACCCTAATCGGACAACCCCTTCTGGTCTCAATGTGGCTATTGCTCATGCTAAAGGTGAGATTATCGTGCGCATGGATGGTCATTCTATTCCGCCCCCCGATTATGTGGAACGGTTGGTGGCTCTCCAGCTTGCAGGGAAGGGAGATAATGTAGGGGGGATTTGTAAGATTGAGCCTCGTACGGATACCCCAGTAGCCAAAGTTATAGCCCGAGCGTGGGGTCATCCTCTCGCGGTAGGGGACTCGTGGTACCGTCGGCAGGATGCCACCCCCATGTATGTAGATCATGTGCTATTTGGGACGTATCGGAGAGAAACATTTGCTCGATTAGGCGGATTCAATGAGGCACTTCTAACAAACGAAGACTATGAAATGGATGCTCGCATCCGATTAGCTGGTGGGAAGGTTTGGCTGGATCCCAGTATTCAAGTGGTTTATTACCCGCCAGCAACTTTTAGAGGGCTGATACGGCAATATTTCCGTTATGGCTATTGGAAGATGCTGATGATTTGGAAGTATCCATCTACCCTGCGGTGGCGCCAGCTTTTACCGCCCTTATACGTGCTAAGTGTGGTGGCTTCGTTGGTGATAGCGCCTTTTTGGAGGATAGGGGCATACTTGCTGATGGCCCTTCTGATTCCTTATACAAGTGCCTTAGTTGGGGCGGGCATTCTGGATGCCTGGCGCCAGAGAAAGGGGTATTATCTTTGGGGACTTCCTATAGCGATTGCCATCATGCATTGGGCATGGGGTATAGGCTTCCTTGTTCGGCTCGGGAAAGTCCTCATTCATGGGGCCCCTCCCTCCCAAATACCGCGCTTTCAATGGTCAGAAGCACCTCAAGTCCCTTCTAAGGTTTCCACCTAAGCATGACCTACTGGCTTATCAAGTCCGAGCCGGACGAGTATAGTTTTGAGCACCTCCTCCAAGACCAAAGAGCTGTTTGGGATGGGGTTCGGAACCCCCAAGCCCGGCGATATTTATCTGAAATGCAGGTGGGCGATAGGCTTTTTTATTACCATTCTATGCCGGAGC
>Ga0079995_1061920_pt1 | contig 26042 bp, 24 predicted proteins | sample FaiFalFF_MnMetaG_2_FD_69198 | JGI IMG/M metagenome (GOLD analysis project Ga0079995, IMG submission 69198) | Freshwater microbial communities from Yellowstone National Park, Wyoming, USA - Fairy Falls C (FF_Mn_C) (SPADES assembly) (version 4) | ecosystem: Environmental > Aquatic > Freshwater >...
GCCAAAAGGCCCCGGGAGGAGCTCTGGGCGGAGATCCGCCAGGAGGTCCTCCTCTTTTTGGAAAGCCTGGGCCTGGACACGCCTCCCCCTCCCCAGGCGCTACGCTGAGGGCCAGGGGCAAAGTTGGATAGGGGTGCAAAAGTCCGGGCCTCGAGGCCCCTCCTAAGGGAAGAGGGGGGAGCCTATCCCCCCTCCCTTTCCCCATCCGCTCAAAAGTCAAAGGCGGACCAGAGGCCCTTGTCCACGATGAGCTCCGCCAGTTCCCTCCCGTCCAGGATGCCGATCCACAGGTTTTCCCGGCTCAGGTACTCCTCGGCTGCTTGGTAGGCCTCCTCGATCACGTCCCCCGTGGATATCACCAGGCCCATCTCGGCCACCCCCGCCCGCAGGGCCTTGGCCAGCTGGTCCACCGCGTGCCTTCCCATGGGTTTTCCGGGCTGATAGAACTTGGCCTGGATGCCGACGGTGACCAGCAACCCGCCCATGAGTTGGAAATCGGCTATCACGTCCGCCCCCTGGTCGCTCCTTCGGGGGACCCGCTTCACCTCCACAGCCCCCATGGCCCGGGCCATCCTCTCCACTAGGGTTTCAAATGGGCGTTTCGCCCCGCCTGGCGTCCTCCAGGACCTTTTCAATGTCTGCCACCAGAATGTCTGCCACCTGCTTTTTGGTGCGCAAGAGAGTCCCGGGGTGATTCAACCGATTCTTCAGGGCGTCCGAGGCCAGCTTGCGGGGGATGGGCTTCTTGTCGTTGAGCCAGCGGACGGGCCTGCGGTGGGCAGCGACGGGGTGGCTCTCGTCGTAGTAGGGGTCCCCCACCACCTCGGCCACGTAGAACTGGCCCCCCGAGGGAACCACCACGTAATCTCCTGGCTTCATCTCTTTGAGAAACCACCAGAGGGACATCGCGAAGTTGCGCGCCAAACGGTTGTTCTCAATTTTATAGGCGGCTTTCACCCGCTCGCGGAAATAGTAATAGCTCAGGCCCTCTGCCAATAGGCCCTTAACCTCTTTCCACCCCACGAAGATCTCGTCCTTCTCCAGGGCCTCCTGGGTCAAGTCCTGTTCCAGGGGAGCCAGCCGCAGAATAAAAACGTTCCTGCCTTCCATTCTCGCCCACCTCTCTCCGTCCCTTTTCCCTAAACCCTTTCTCCCCTAACGCCTTTCCCGGGCCAAGGTAAGGGCCGTCATGTTGCTTGCATCTTGCTCCCTGGGGGAGGCCCTACCGCCCCTGTCGCCGGGCTCCCACGCCCGCGGGATTGATGGCTAGCCACCCGCCCCGGCCTCCCCGCCGCACGGCATCCTGTTCGTCAAAGACCGCATCCGCATGGACGGCCCACGGGGTCGGGTGGCCACCTCTCTCACTCTACCCAACCCTCTAAGGTGCTATAGTGGGAAGCGCCGGGGCGGGCGCCCCCCCTCGGAGCCAGACTTCCCCCTAAAAGTAAGCGTCCCTTTTCCCCATGGGGGAAGGGAAAGGAGCGGGCATGAAGGACAGCTTTCAGACCCTGAAGACCCTGAGCGCGGCCGGCAAGACCTACGGCTACCACGACCTCACGGAGCTAGAGCGGAAGGGCCTGGCGGAGGTGAGCCGCCTCCCCTTCTCCATCCGGGTCATGCTGGAAAGCCTCCTGAGAAACGAGGACGGCTACCAGGTGACCCAGGAGGACATCCTGGCCCTGGCCCAGTGGCAGCCGGAGCCCGGGGAGATCAACGTGCCCCTGAAGCTGGCCCGGGTCATCCTCCAGGACTTCACCGGGGTGCCGGCGGTGGTGGACCTGGCCGCCATGCGGGACGCCGTGGCCCGGCGGGGCGGCGACCCGGAGCGCATCAACCCCGTGGTCCCCGCCGACTTGGTCATTGACCACTCCGTGCAGGTGGACGCCTTCGGCACCGCCTACGCCTTCTTCTACAACGTGGAGAAGGAGTACGAAAGGAACCGGGAGCGCTACCTCCTCCTCAAGTGGGGGCAGCAGGCCCTCAAGAACTTCCGGGTGGTCCCCCCGGGCACGGGCATCGTCCACCAGGTGAACCTGGAGTACCTGGCCCAGGTGGTCATGACCGAGAAGCGGGACGGCCTCACCTTAGCCTTCCCCGACAGCCTGGTGGGCACCGACAGCCACACCACCATGGTGAACGGCCTGGGGGTCTTGGGCTGGGGCGTGGGCGGCATTGAGGCGGAGGCGGTGATGCTGGGCCAGCCCTACTACATGCTGGCCCCCAAGGTGGTGGGCTTCAAGCTCTACGGGGAGCTTCCCGAGGGGGCCACGGCCACCGACCTGGTCCTCACGGTGACCGAGATCCTGCGCCAGCACGGGGTGGTGGGCAAGTTCGTGGAGTTCTACGGCCCCGGGGTGGCCAAGCTCCCCCTGGCGGACCGGGCCACCATCGCCAACATGGCCCCCGAGTACGGGGCCACCATGGGCTTCTTCCCCGTGGACGAGGAGACCCTGAACTACCTCCGCCTCACCGGGCGGCCAGAAGAGCTGGTGGCCCTGGTGGAGGCCTACACCAAGGCCGTGGGCCTCTTCCGCACCCCCGAGGCCGAGGCGAAGGTCCGCTACTCCGAGCACCTGGAGCTGGACCTTTCCACGGTGGAGCCCTCCCTGGCCGGCCCCAAGCGCCCCCAGGACCGCGTTCCCCTCAAGGAGGCCAAGAAGAGCTTCCTCCTCCACCTCACCAAGCCGGTGAAGGAGCGGGGCTTTGGCCTCTCGGAGGACCAGCTGGGCAAAAAGGTGCTGGTCAAAAGGCAGGACGAGGAGTTTGAGCTGGCCCACGGCTCCGTGGTCATCGCCGCCATCACCTCCTGCACCAACACCTCCAACCCCTCGGTGATGCTGGGGGCGGGGCTACTGGCCAAGAAGGCGGTGGAGGCGGGCCTGGACACCAAGCCCTGGGTCAAGACCTCCCTGGCCCCGGGCTCCAAGGTGGTGACCGACTACCTGGAGGCCTCCGGGCTTCTGCCCTTCCTCGAGGCCCTGCGCTTCCACGTGGTGGGCTACGGGTGCACCACCTGCATCGGCAACTCCGGCCCCCTGCCCGAGGACATCGCCAAGGCGGTGGAGGAAGGGGACCTGGTGGTGGCCGCCGTCCTCTCGGGGAACCGCAACTTTGAGGGGCGCATCAACCCCCACGTCCGGGCCAACTACCTGGCGAGCCCCATGCTGGTGGTGGCCTACGCCCTGGCCGGCCGCATGGACATTGACCTGGCCACCGAACCCCTGGGCTTTGACCCCAACGGCAAGCCCGTCTACCTGAAGGACATCTGGCCCTCCATGGAGGAGATCCAGGAGGCCATCCGCAAGACCCTGGACCCGGAGCTCTTCAAGAAGGAGTACAGCCGGGTCTTTGAGGGGGACGAGCGCTGGCAGGCCCTCCCCGCCCCCACCGGCACCCTCTACGCCTGGGACCCGGAGAGCACCTACATCCAGAACCCGCCCTTCTTTGAGGACCTGGGCCAGAGGAAGGTGGAGGACATCAAGGGGGCGCGGGTCCTCCTGGTGCTGGGAGACTCCGTGACCACGGACCACATCTCCCCCGCCGGGGCCATCCCGGTCAAGAGCCCCGCCGGCCAGTACCTTCTCAGCAAGGGCGTGAAGCCCGAGGAGTTCAACTCCTACGGCTCCCGACGCGGCAACCACGAGGTGATGGTGCGGGGCACCTTCGCCAACATCCGCATCAAGAACCTCATGCTGGACGGCATTGAAGGGGGCTATGCCAAGAAGCTCCCCGAGGGGGACGTGGACTTCGTCTACAACGTGGCCATGCGCTACAAGGCGGAGGGGACGCCCCTCCTCGTCATCGCCGGCAAGGAGTACGGCACGGGCTCCAGCCGCGACTGGGCCGCCAAGGGCACCTACCTCCTGGGCATCAAGGCGGTCCTGGCGGAGAGCTACGAGCGCATCCACCGCTCCAACCTGGTGGGCATGGGGGTCCTGCCCCTGGAGTTCCTGCCCGGGGAGAACCGGGAGACCCTGGGCCTCACCGGCTACGAGGTCTATGACATCCTGGGCCTCACCGACCTCCACCCCAGGAAGCGGGTGGACGTGGTGGCCAGGCGGGAAGACGGCTCCGAGGTCCGCTTCCAGGCCATCGCCCGCCTGGACACCCCGGTGGAGGTGGACTACTACAAGAACGGGGGCATCCTCCAGACCGTCCTCCTCCACATGCTGAAGGAGGCCCGGGCCCAGTAAAGGCCGAGGCCCCGGGGGCTTCCCGGGGCCTTTGGAGTCCCCGCTGTGGCAAAGGCCACGGCGGGGTATTTTAAAGCCCGGCCCCGATCTCCAGGTGGGGGTTCGGGCGGCCTCCTTCCTCCGCCTCCCGGGCCTCAATCTTGCCCTTGATGCGCTTGAGGCGGAAGGTGTCCTCCCTTTCCCTCTGCTCCAGGACCTGCTGGATGAAGCGGATCTGCCCCCTAATCCCCGGGATCACCACCTGCTCCAGGGCGTTCACCCGCCGGGTGGTCTTCTTGATCTCCTCGCCCATCTTCTTGAGGCGGGTCTCGGTGTTGGCCACCTGGACCAGGGCCTCGGCGTAGCGGCGGAAGGCCTTCTGGGCCTCGAGGGTGTAGGCGGGGGTGCCCACGGGGGAAAGAAGGACCTCGGGGAAGGTGGCCCTGAGCCTAGGCACCTTGCTTCCCCAGACGTTTTCCACCTCCGCCTCCACCCCCTCCACCGGGGGGACGCCCAGGCTGGCCCCGGCCACCGCCTCGGGGCCGTCAAAGGCCTGGGCCAGAAGCAGGGCGGCGTAGGCCTCCCTGGCGGCCTGGTTCAGGGCCTTCCTGGCCTCCAAGGCCTCCCGCACCAGGCCGAAGAACTCGGCCACCAGGGCGTCCCGCTTCTTCTTCAAGAGGTCCACCCCCTTCTGCGCCAGGCGGAGCTGCCCCCGCCTTTGCAGAAGGTTCATCCGGGTGGGACTGACCTGGCTCATCTACCCCCCTTTAGTCCAGGGCCTGGGGCGTGCCCCAGATCTCCTCCAGCTTCTGCCCGTAGTACTTGCCGATGTGGTCCCTAGAGATCCGCTTGAGCTCGCCCTGGGGAAGCATGGAGAGGAGGGCCCAGGCGATCTGCAGGCTCTCCTCAATGGAGCGGTTCTGCTGGCCCTGGTTGATGAAGTGCCGCTCAAAGGCATCGGCGAACTGCAGGTAGCGGCGGTCGTTCTCCGTGAGGGCGTCCTCGCCGATGATGGCCACCAGCTTGCGGATGTCCACGCCGTTGGCGTAGGCGGAGTAGAGCTGGTCGGAGACCTGCTTGTGGTCCTCCCGGGTCTTGCCCTTGCCCACGGCGTTGTTCATGAGCCGGGAGAGGGAGGGCAGGGGGTCAATGGGCGGGTAGATGCCCTTGCGGTAGAGCTCCCGGGAGAGCTGGATCTGCCCCTCGGTGATGTAGCCCGTGAGGTCGGGGATGGGGTGGGTGCGGTCGTCGTCGGGCATGGAGAGGATGGGGATCTGGGTCACCGAGCCCTTCTTGCCCCGCACCACCCCGGCCCGCTCGTAGATGGTGGCCAGGTCGGTGTACATGTAGCCGGGGTAGCCGCGGCGGCCGGGGATCTCCTCGCGGGCCGCCCCGATCTCCCGCAGGGCCTCGCAGTAGTTGGTCATGTCGGTGAGGATGACCAGGACGTGGTAGTCGTGCTCAAAGGCCAGGTACTCGGCCACGGTGAGGGCCATGCGGGGGGTGAGGATCCTTTCAATGGTGGGGTCGTCGGCCTTGTTGAGGAAGAGGACCGAGCGGCTAAGGGCCCCCGTGCGCTCAAACTCCTGGATGAAGTAGGAGAGCTCCCGCTGGGTGATGCCCATGGCGGCGAAGACCACGGCGAAGGGCTCCTCCTCCTCCCCCTCCCCGGAGAGGTCGGGGCGCACCGTGGCCTGGCGGGCGATCTGGGCGGCGATCTCGTTGGCGGGGAGGCCCGAGCCGGAGAAGATGGGGAGCTTCTGCCCCCGCACCAGGGTGTTCATGACGTCAATGGTGGAGATGCCCGTCTGGATGAACTCCTCCGGCTTCCTGCGGGCCACGGGGTTCAGGGGCAGGCCCACGATGGGCAGGCGCTTCTCCGGGGTGATGGGGGGAAGGCCGTCAATGGGCTTGCCGATGCCGTTGAAGCGCCGCCCCAGCATCTCCTTGGAAACCCCAAGCCGGGCCACGTCCTCCACCAGGCTGACGCTGGTGGTGGCCAGGTCCAGGCCCGTGGTCTCCTCAAACACCTGGATGACGGCGTACTCCTCGGAGACCTCAATGACCTGCCCGCCGCGGACGCGCCCGGTGCCGTCCTTGATGTCCACGATGGCCCCGTAGGCCAGGTCCTTGGCGTTCTCCACGAAGAGCAGGGGCCCCGAGATGTAGGTGACGCCGGTGTATTCCTTCTTCAAGAGGTCCATGCTTCACCTCCTCAGGCCAGGGCCTTGAAGGCCCCCTCAATCTCCCTCATGGCCTCCTCAAAGTAGCGGGGGAACTCCTCCTCGCTCACGTAGCGGGCCCGGCCGATGCGCTCAATGACCGGGAGGGCCAGGATCTCGTCAATGTTCACCCCGCGGCGGATGGCCGCCTCCGCCTCCTTGTAGAGGGTGAGGATCATCTTCATGATGCCGTAGGCCTTCCTCATGGAGCAGTAGGCGTCAATCTCGTGGTAGGCGTTTTGCTGGAGGAAGTCCTCCCGGATGATGCGGCCCACCTCAATGACCAGGCGCTCGGCGTCCTGCAGGGCATCGGGCCCCACCAGCTGGACGATCTCCTGGAGGCCCGCTTCCCTCTGGAGGAGCTCGGAGATGGCGTCCCGGAGCTCGGGGTAGTCGGGGGCCACGTTCTGGCGGTACCAGGGGTCCAGGGCCCCGGTGAAGAGGCTATAGGAGCCGTTCCAGTTGATGGCCGGGAAGTGGCGGCGGAAGGCCAAGGAGGCGTCCAGCCGCCAGAAGGCCCCCACGATGCGCAGGGTGGACTGGGTCACGGGCTCGGACATGTCGCCGCCCGGAGGGGAGACCGCCCCCACGATGGTCACCGCCCCCTCCTCGCCCCCCAGGGTGATGACCTTGCCGGAGCGCTCGTAGAAGGCGGCGAGGCGGGCCGCCAGGTAGGGGGGGTAGCCCTCTTCGGCGGGCATCTCCTCGAGGCGGCTAGAGATCTCGCGCAGGGCCTCGGCCCAGCGGCTGGTGGAGTCGGCCATGAGGGCCACGGCGAAGCCCTGGTCGCGGAAGTACTCGGCGATGGTCACCCCCACGTAGATGCTGGCCTCGCGGGCGGCCACGGGCATGTTGGAGGTGTTGGCGATGAGCACCGTGCGGTGCATGAGGGGCCCCCCGGTCTTGGGGTCGGTGAGCTCGGGGAACTCCACCAAAACGTCCGTCATCTCGTTGCCCCGCTCCCCGCACCCCACGTAGACCACCACATCGGCGTTGGACCACTTGGCCAAAGACTGCTGGGTCACGGTCTTGCCGCTGCCAAAGGGCCCCGGGATGGCCGCCGTCCCCCCCATGGCCACGGGGAAGAGGACGTCCAGGATCCGCATCCCCGTGAGGAAGGGGGTGTTGGGGTCCAGCTTCCGCTGGATGGGCCTGGCCCGGCGCACGGGCCAGGTGTGGTACATCTTGAGCTCGGTGCCGTCCTCCAGGACCACCACCGGCTCCTCCACCGTGTACTCCCCGGCGGGCTTCACCTCCTTGACCCGGCCCTTCACGTCCGGGGGCACCAGGATCTTGTGGGTGAAGCCGAACTCGGGGACGGTGCCCAGGACCATGCCCCCCTTGACCTCATCCCCGGGTTTCACCACCGGGGTCCAGGCCCACTTCCGCTCCCGGTCCAGGGCGTGGACCACCACGCCCCGGGTGATGTAGATGCCCGTCTTCTCCCAGATGCGCTCCAGGGGACGCTGGATACCGTCGTAGATGCCGTTGAGCATCCCGGGGCCCAGCTCCACCGCTAAGGGAAGCCCCGTGGAGACCACGGGCTCCCCCACCTTGAGGCCCGAGGTGTCCTCGTAGACCTGGACGAAGGCCGTGTCCCCGTCCAGGCGGATGATCTCCCCCACCAGGCCCTCGTGGCCCACCTTGCAGATGTCGTACATGCGGGCCCCCAGCATTCCCTTGGCGATCACCGCCGGGCCCGCGATCTTCTGGATCACCCCTTGGATCATCTTCCCTCCATTCTACAGCTTGATGTCAAAGCCGATGGTCCTGCGCACCAGTTCCCGCATGTACCCTTCCACGTCGGGGTTCTGGAAGGCCTCCTTTAGGCCCGCTATGGGCAGGAGGACGGGCAGGTCCTTCCCCCGCATGAGCCGCTCCACCGCCTTCTCGGGCTCGGGGAGGAGGCCTCCGTCCACGGCCACCAGGGCGTACCCGCCCTTTTGCACAAGCTCCTCCAGCTTGGCCCTGGCCTCCTCAGCGGTGCGGGCGGCGTGGGCCTCGAGGCCCGAAAGCCTGAACCCCTGGGCGGACTCGGGATCGGCGATCACGGCGATCCTCATGCGCAGGTCACCTCCTCCTCCACCAGCTCCTTGGGCAGGCCAAAGTAGGCCCGCCGGGCGAGAAGCCTAAGGCGCATGGCCTCCCACTCCCTTTCCTTCACGTAGGCCAGCACCAGCCCCGCCCCCAGGGGATCGGCGGTCCCCTTCCTGGCTTCCTCAAGGAGAAGGCAGCGGAGCCTCCTTTCCAGCTCCTTCAGCTCCCGCACCCCGGAAAGCCCCGCCAAGGGGGTGCCGGAAAGCTCGTCCAAGGCGGCGTAGTCCCCCTCCAGGAGGCGGGCGAAGCGGAGGCGGTCCACGAAGCGCCCCCCGCGGATGAAGAGGGCCTCGGGGTTCGCCTCCTGCCCCATGAGCTTGAAGGCGGTCCTCAGGTTCTCGGCGTCCACCTCCAGGGAGAGGTAGTCCCGAAGGGCGGGCTCCTCAAGGGCCTTGGCCCCCTTGGCCACGTCCTCAAAGAAGCGCTTGGCGAGAAGGGCCTCCACCCGGGCCGGGTCCTGGGTCTCCCGCAAGACGGCCCTCAGGGCCCTGGCCAGGGGGTGGCCGGGCACGGAGAGGACCTGGGCCATCCCCAAAAGGTCCTGGGCCTCGTAGGCCTGCCGCCAGAGCTCCTCCTTGATGGTGCCGGGAAGGAGGGGGACCTCCTCAAAGGGGCGGCCCGTGGCCTTGGCCCTTAGGAGGGCCTGAAGGTTGGCGAGGTCCTGGCGCAGGAGGAGAAAACGCACCGCCTCCCTGGCCTCCCCGGTCACCAGGCGGGGCAGGTCCCCCACCAGCCTGGCCTGGGCCTGGGCGATGGCCCTATCCACCTCGGAAAGCCCCTGCCCGGCCAGGTCCTGGCCGTAGGCGCTCTCCGAGAGGAGGCGGAGGAAGTCGGGGAAAGAGAGGTCCAGGGCCTCCTGGAAGAAGCTCTCCTTGAGGAGGGTGCCCCGCCTGGCCCGCACCCGGGCGTTCAGGTAGCCGAAGTCGTCCGCCATGGCCTAGCCCCAAAGCGCCTGGGCCACCTTGGAGGAGAGGGCGTCCCAGGCCCTTTCCAGGCGGCTTTCCAGGGCGTTTTCCACCTGGGTCTTGCCCCCCTGGCCCACGGCCCGCACCCCCAGGCGCAGGGCGGGATCGGGCAAGAGCTTGAGCCCCCGCTCCTGGGCCAGGGCCTCGAGGTGGGGCAGGTTCTCCGGGTGCGTGGCCAGGGCCTCGGGCTCCCCTAGGGCGGAGAGGGCCTCCAGGGCCAGCTTCCGCACCACCTCGGGCCACTCGGGCTTATGGGGAAGGGCCTTCAGGGCCTCGAGGGCCTTGGCCTTGAGCTCGGAGAGCACCTCCCCCTTGGCCTGGGCCCGGGCGGTGGAGAGGAGGAGCTCCCCGGCGCTCTCCGACCGGCGTAGGGCGGCCTGGAAAGCGGCCTCCAGAGCCCGCCTTTTCCCTTCCAAAAGGGCCTTGGCCCTGGCCTCGGCCTCGGCCTTCAGGCCCTCCGCCTTGGCCCTGGCCTCGGAGAGGATGGCCTGGATCTCCGCCTCCACCTCCTGGCTCAGAATGGCTTCCAGTTTGGACATGATCCCCCCTTTGGGAAAGGGCCAAGCCCTGGGAAGGGCCTGGCCCCAGAAGCCCCTTAGAGCTTGCCGTTCAGGATGAAGGCGATGAGCAGGCCGAAGATCACCAGGGTCTCGGGCAGGAGGAGGAAGATCAGGGCCGTACCGAAGTTGCCCCGGTCCTCGGCGATGGCCCCCACGCCCGCCGCGCCGATGCGGGCCTGGGCCACGCCTGTGCCCAAAGCGGCTAGGCCCACGGCCAGACCCATGCCCACGGCGATGAGGCCCCGGTCAAGACCCCCGGAGGCCGCCTCCTCCGCCGCCAACGCCAGAGCGCCGAAAACCGCCACCAGAACCAAAACCAGAAGCTTCTTCATCTCTTTCCCTCCCTAGTGCGTCTCGCGGACGCTTTTGAACGGCCGGTAAGGCCTGCCGTTCTCCTCGTAGAAGCCGAACTTGGTGAAGAACTCCACCCAGATGAGACGGATGGGCTGGAGCATGTGCCCTAAGGTGGTGAGGAGGAGGATGAGGAGGTGCAAAAGCCCCGCCACCACGATGCCCAGGAGCACGCCCACAAGCCCGAGTTTATCCGCTATGGCGAAGCCCACGTCGGTGAGAAGCCCCGCCAGAATCCCTCCGGCGACCCCCACGGCGTAGATACGGATGTGGGAGAGGATATGCCCCGCCTGGGTGAAGATCTCCGGGATCATGAACCAGATGCGGCTCACGACCACGGCCAGCAAGAAGACCGCAAAGCCCAGGTACATGAGGGCGGAAAGCCACCCCGCCTGCAGGTTCCCCAGGTAGGAGGCGGCCAGGGCCAGGATGCCCAAGAGGCCTCCCAGGTAGCCCACGCCCTCCCAGAAGTGGCCCACGTGCCGGTGCTTGAGGCCCAGGTAAGCCCGAAGGACGAGGCCGGCGAAGACCATGACCACGCCGAAGGCCACGGAGAGGAGGATGAGGAGGTTGGCCGTCTTGGCGGTGTCAATGCGGTGGATGAGGATGGGGATGAGGCCCGGGTGCTCGGGGGTGCCGAAGACCCCTAGGTGCTCCAGGAAGGTGCCGAAGAACTCCCCGTAGATGAGGCCCCAGACCACGGTCCAGAAGACCATCCAGTTCAGGATGTAGACCAGCTTGGAAAGAACCGGGGGCTTCAGCTTGAGGGCGAAGAGGTCAATGACCAGGGGCTCGTTCCGCTTCACGTAGCCGGAAAGCCACCGCCCCACCAGGTAGAAGAGGAGGGCGTAGCCGATGTCCCCCACGATCATCCCGAACCAGAAGGGGAAGAAGATGGGGACCACCGGGGTGGGGTCAATGCTGCCGTACCTGGGGGTGTTGAGGAAGCACCAGGTAGAAGAGGAGGGCGTAGCCGATGTCCCCCACGATCATCCCGAACCAGAAGGGGAAGAAGATGGGGACCACCGGGGTGGGGTCAATGCTGCCGTACCTGGGGGTGTTGAGGAAGCCCACCAGAAGCTCAAAGGGCCTGACCCAGGGGGGGTTGTCCAGGGTCACGGGGATGCGGTCGGCCTCGTGGTGCTCGTCCACGGGCTCAAAGGCGTAGACCACCTGGCCCTGGTGGCGGGCCAAGGCCTCCTCCACCTTGGGCTTGGCCTTCACCGGGACGTAGCCCAGAAGGCCGAAGCCGAAGCGGCCCGAGGCCAGCTCCTCCAGGGCCTTGAGCCGGGCCACCTCGTCCTTGGCCCGGGTCCAGAGGCTCCGCAGGGTGGAGGCGGCCTCCTGGGCCAGCTTGAAGAGGGCCTGCCGCACCTCGGATAGCTCCCTAGGGGCGGCCTCGGCCCGCTCCTTGAGCTTCTTGGCCGCCTGGGAAAGGGGAAGGTCCCAGGGAAGCCGGAGCTCGGCCATCCCCGCCCGGGAAAGGGCCGCCTTGGCCGCCTCCTGGTCCCGGCGGTGGACCACGAGGAGGGCGGCGAGCCCCTTGCTGTAGGGCTCCGTGGCCAGGAGGAAGCGGTCTTCCAGCGCCTTTTTCAGGGACTCCTCCACCAGGGGGAGCTCCTTCTCCGTGAGGAGGAAGGGCATGACCCGGAAGAAGGGGCTTTCGTCCAGGCCGTGGGCCATCCCGGAAAGCTTCTCCAGGGGCTCCAGGTAGGCCTGGGCCAGGGAAAGCTCCTCTTCCAGCTCCTGGCGCTGGCGGGTGAGGCCCTCGGCGTGGCCCTGGATGGGGGCGAGGGCCCTCTCGGCCGCCTCGAGGCCCTCGGGGAAAGGCCTTGCCGGCTCGGGCTCCTGGCCCAGGAGGGCCAGGGTGTGCTCGGCCCCGGCGGCCACCCCTTCCCAGCGCCTCAGCTCCTCCCGCTCCTCGGGGGAAAGCCGGTACTCGGAAAGGGCCTCCACCCTGAGGGTCTCCAGATGGACCACCCCTGCCTGCTGCAGGCTCTGGAGAAGCTCCTTGGCCCGGCCCTTGGGCCCGGCCAGGACCAGCTTCTCCATGGGGGCGATCACGGCAGGACCTCCTTCAGCACCAGGGCCAGGGCCTCCTCCAGGCGGGGCCCGGCCTTCTCCCTGACCGCCTTGGCCTCGGCCTCCGCCTGAGCCCGGTAGCGGGCCAGGATGGCCTCGGTCTCCTGGGCCTCCTTCTCGCGGTACTGGGCCTCCAGGGCCTTGGCCTTGGCCTCGGCCTCCTCCAGAAGGGCCCTAGCCTCGGCCTCCGCCCGCTTGAGGAGCTCCTCCGCCTCCTTCTTGGCGGCCTCGAGGCGGGCCAGGAGCTCCTTCTCCTTCTCCGCTAGGCTCTTTATAAGTCCCAGGCCTCCCATCGCCCCTCCCTATGTGAAAAGATGCGCAAACCGCACCCGCCGGCCATGATACCGGCCTCCGGGGCGGGCGTCAACCGACCCCGCCTAAGTATACTTAGGCGGTGCGGATTTTCGTCAACGAACGCGGAGCGGAAAGGCTTCTTTCCCGCCATCTTTGGGTCTTCGCCCGGGACGTGGTCTCGGGCCCCGATGCCCCCGGGCTCTACCCCGTCTACTGGGGCAGGCGCTTCCTGGCCCTGGCCCTCTACAACCCCCAAAGCGACCTCCGGGTCCGGGCCTATCGCTTCCGCCCGGCGGAGGACCCGGAAAAGGCCCTATTGGAAAACCTGGAGCGGGCCATCGCCCGCCGGCTTAGGGCCCTCGAGGCCGAGCCCGAAGGGGGCTTCCGCCTGGCCCACGCCGAGGGGGACTTCCTCCCCGGGCTCGTGGTGGACTACTACGCCGGCCACGCCGTGGTCCAGGCCACGGCCTACGCCTGGGAGGCGCTTCTGCCCCAGGTGGCCGAGGTCCTGAGGCCCCTGGTGAAAAGCGCCCTGGCCAAGAACGACGCCCGGGCCCGGGAGCTGGAAGGCCTCCCCCTCTACGTGCGCCCCCTCCTGGGCCAGGTGCCCGAGCGGGTGGTGGTCAAGGAGGGGCGGGTGCGCTACCTGGTGGACCTGGTGGCGGGCCAGAAGACCGGGGCCTTCCTGGACCAGCGGGAAAACCGCACCCTCATGGAAGGCTTTCGCGGAGAAAGGGCCTTGGACGTCTTCTCCTACGCCGGGGGCTTCGCCCTGCACCTGGCCTTGGGCTTCAAGGAGGTGGTGGCGGTGGACTCCTCCAAGGAGGCCCTGGCCCGGGCGGAGGAGAACGCCAGGCTGAACGGCCTCGCCTTGAAGACGGTGGAGGCCAACGCCTTTGACTACCTCCGGGCCCTGGAAAGGGCCGGGGAGCGGTTTGACCTCGTCGTCCTGGACCCTCCCGCCTTCGCCAAGGGGAAAAAGGACCTGGAGAGGGCCTACAGGGCCTACAAGGAGGTGAACCTGAGGGCCATCAAGCTCCTCAAGGAGGGGGGGATTCTGGCCACGGCCAGCTGCAGCCACCACCTCACCGAGCCCCTCTTCTACCAGATGCTCACCGAGGCCGCCCAGGACGCCCACCGGGTGCTCAAGGTGGTGGAGAAGCGGGGCCAGCCCTTTGACCACCCCGTCCTCCTCAACCACCCGGAGACCCACTACCTGAAGTTCGCCCTTCTAGAAGTTCTTTAAGGCGGGCCGCTACCGGCTCCACCGCCTCGAGGGCCAGGGGCAGGCGCTCGCCGCCCTTCAGGACCAGGACCAAGGCCTCCCTGCCCCGGGAGAGGGGCCCCGCGGGCCAGTACGCCCTTTCCAGCCCCCCGATCTCCTCCAGGGCAATCCGCCGCCCCAGGCCCAAGGGGGGAAGGAGGCGCAGGTGGTCGGGGAAGAGGAGGAGGCGCCACCCCCGCCGAAGCCGCCACCAGGGGTAGAGGAAAAGGAGCGCCCAAAGGGGTGCCCCCTCGAGGAGCACCAAAAGGAGGAGACCCCCCACCCCCAGGGCGAAGGCCAGGGGAGAGAGGCGGGCGTAGGCCACCTCCAGAAGCATGGCCCCATTATGGCGGTAGACTGTAGGGGTGGAGAAGGACCTTCTGGAGGCTTTGGGCCAGCACCTGGTCTGGCGCATCGGCCGGGCTGAAGAGGAAGAGGTCCTGGTGGTGCGGGTGGGGCTGGCCTCGGCCACGCCCCGCTTTAAGGAGCTTCCCCGCCTGGTCAACATCCCGGACGCGGAGATAGAGCGCCTCGCCCGCGAGGGCCGGGTCCGGGTGGAGTGGGTGGAGGGATGAAGGCCCTGGAGCTGGACCTGGGGAAAGGCCTCGAGGGGCTTCCCCTGGAGCTTTCCTGGGAGGGCCCCCTGCTGAAGGGCATCCTCCGCCAGGCCAACCCGGTTCTGGGCGAGGTGGCCCTTCCCTTCCAGAGCCGCCTCGAGGGCCCCCGCCTCACCCCCATCCCCCTGCCGCCCCCCGCTTTGGCCGTGGGCGGCGAGGTCCTGCCCAAGGGGGAGGGCCTCCTCCTGAGGCTTGAGGTGGACCTCCTCCTCCCCGAGGCCAGGACCTGGGGGGAGCGGGCCTTTTTCCGCCTCCTCAAGGCCATCCTCCTGCACACCCTGGAAAGGGCCCTTTCCCAGAAGGCCCCTCTGGGGCTATAGTGGCGGTAAAGGAGGTGCGTATGGTGGAGGTGCGGTATCTGGGCCACTCGGCGGTCTGGCTATCCGACGGCCAAACCCGGATCATCATAGACCCCTTCCTCACCGGCAACCCCATGGCGGCGGCCTCCCTGGCCGAGGTCCAGGCGGACCTCATCCTGGTGACCCACGCCCACGGGGACCACTTCGGCGACAGCGTGGCCCTCTCCAAGAAGGGCGGGGTGGTGGTCTCCACCTTTGAGATCGCCACCTACGCCGAAAAGCACGGGGCCAAGAGCGTGCCCATGAACATCGGGGGCACCTACCGCTTCCCGGGGGGCTTCGTCAAGTGGTTCCCCGCCTGGCACTCCTCCAGCTTCCCCGACGGCACCTACGGGGGCATGCCCATGGGGGTGGTGGTGGAGCTTGCGGGCAAGCGCATCTACCACGCCGGCGACACCGCCCTCTTCTCGGATATGGCCCTCATCGGCGAGCTTAACCTGGACCTCGCCCTCCTCCCCATCGGCGACCACTTCACCATGGGGCCCGAGGACGCCCTGAGGGCCTTGGACCTCCTCAAGCCCAAAAGGGTGGTCCCCATCCACTACAACACCTTCCCCCCCATAGAGCAAGACGGGGAGGCCTTCGCGCAAAAGGCCCGGGAGAAGGGCGTGGAAGGGCACGCCCTGAAGCCGGGAGGGGTGCTGGTCCTTGACTAGGAAGGACTTCCGCCTCCTCATGCTCCTGGGCCTGGGGCAGACGGCCCAGGTCTATCTGGCCGAGGCCCCGGGCCTGGGGCAGGTGGCCCTGAAGCTCCCCAAGAAGGAGGTGCGAGAAGACCCCAGGCTGGCCGAGCGCTTCGCCCGGGAGGTCTCCTTCAGCCTCTCCCTGAAGCACCCCTACCTGGTCCGGGGCCTGGCCGGCGTGCCCTTCGGCGAGGAGGCCTTTTTGGCCCTGGAGTACTTTCCCCAGGGGACCCTCGAGGCCAGGCTCCTGGAGGGCCGCCTGCCCCTGGAGGAGGCGGTGAAGGCGCTCACCCAGGTAGGGGAAGCCCTCCTCTACCTCCACGGGAAGAGCCTCCTCCACCAGGACGTGAAGCCCGCCAACGTCTTCGTGGGCGAAGGGATTTATAAGCTGGGGGATCTGGGCACCCTGCGCCCCATCGGCGATAGGACCCAGGAGTTCGCCGGAAGCCTCCACTACCTGGCCCCGGAGCTCTTCTTGGGAAGCCTCCCCAGCGAGAAGAGCGAGGCCTACGCCTTCGGCGTCATGGCCTATGAGCTCCTCACGGGCAAGAGGCCCTTCAAAGGGGAAACCGTGGAGGAGCTGCGGGACGCCCACCTCTTCCTCCCCCCGCCCCCCACGAGCCTCCCTCCCCGCCTGGACAAGGCCCTGAGGCGGCTTCTTCTCAAGGACCCCGAGGAGCGCCTGGGGATCGGGGAGTTTTTAGAGGCCCTCCGCACCTGGCAGGCGCCCGGGGGCGAAGCGCCCAAGGCGGCCAAGCCCAAGCGGCGCTTTCCCTTTTTTAGGAGCTAGCCATGGAACCCGTCTGGTACCCACCGGAGTCGGCCAAAAGCACCCGGCTTTTCCACTTCATGGAGACCCTGGGCTTTGAGGACTACGAGGCCTTCTACCGCTACAGCGTGGAGGAGGCCGAGGCCTTCTACCACGCCTTCTTCACCCACCTGGCCATCCCCTGGCGCACCCCCTACACCCAGGTCATGGAGGGCGGGTTTCCTTTCCCCCGCTTTTTCGTAGGGGGGAGGCTGAACCTGGTGGAGGCCGTCCTGCGCCACGACCCTGAGCGCCCCGCCCTGGTCCACGAGGGCGAGGACGGCCGGGTGCGAAGCCTCACCTACGGGGAGCTCAAGGCCGAGGTGGCCCGGGTGGCCGCGGGGCTTAGGGCCTTAGGGGTAGGGCGGGGGGATCGGGTGGGGCTCTGGCTTCCCATGGGCCTCGAGGCCGCCACCCTCCTCCTGGCCACCGCCTGGGTGGGGGCCATCGCCATCCCCATCTTCTCCGGTTACGCCGCCGAGGCGGCCAGCGTCCGCCTCAAGGACGCCGAGGCCAAGCTCCTCGCCGTCCAGGACGGCTTCTTTAGAAGGGGAAGGCGGGTGGAGCTCCTCCTCGAGGCCCGCAGGGCCCGGGAGCTTGCCGGAACGGAAGGGCTCCTGGTGGTGCGCCGCCTGGGCCTTCCCCTGGCGGCGGGCGAGGTGGACTATCAGGACCTCTCGGGCGAGGCCTCCCCTCCGGAGGAGATGGAGAGCATGGACCCCTTCATGCTCATCTACACCTCCGGCACCACCGGCCGCCCCAAGGGCACGGTCCACTACCACGCCGGCTTCCCCTTGAAGGCCGCCTTGGACCTGGCCCTCCTCTTTGACCTGAAGGAGGAGGACCGCCTCTTCTGGTTCACCGACCTGGGCTGGATGATGGGCCCCTGGGCCATCCTGGGGGGGCTCCTCCTGGGCGGCACGGTCTTCCTCTACGACGGGGCGCCGGACTACCCGGGCCCGGACCGCCTCTGGCGCATGGTGGCCGCCCACCGCATCACCCACCTGGGCCTCTCCCCCACCCTGGTGCGGGCCCTGATCCCCTTCGGGGAGGCCCCCCTGGAGGGGCATGACCTCTCTTCCTTGAGGGTCCTGGGCTCCACCGGGGAGCCCTGGAACCTGGAGGCCTACCTCTGGTTCTTCCGCGCCGTGGGGCGGGAGCGCCTCCCCATCGTCAACTACTCCGGCGGCACCGAGGTGGCGGGAGGCATTCTGGGCAACGTCCTCCTTCGGCCCATCAAGCCCATGGGCTTTAACACCGCCGTGCCCGGCATGAGGGCCGCCGTCTTGGACGAGGAGGGGAGGCCGGCGGTGGGGAAGGTGGGGGAGCTCGCCGTCCTTGCCCCCTGGCCCGGGATGACCCGGGGCTTCTGGCGGGACGAGGCCCGCTACCTGGAGACCTACTTCCAAAAGGTCCCCGGGGTCTGGGTGCACGGGGACCTGGCCCTCCTGGACGAGGAGGGGCACTTCTTCATCCTGGGGCGCTCCGACGACACCCTGAAGGTGGCGGGGAAAAGGGTGGGCCCCGCCGAGGTGGAGACCGCCGCCACCCGCCACCCCGCCTTAAGGGAGGCGGCGGCCATCGGGGTGCCCCACCCGGTGAAGGGGGAGGCCATCGTCCTCTTCGCCGTGCTGAAGCCGGGCCACACCCCTTCCCCGGCCCTCGCCGAGGAGGTGGCGGAGAAGGTGGCCGAGGCCCTGGGCAAACCCCTCCGCCCCGAGCGGGTCCTCTTCGTCCCCGACCTGCCCAAGACCCGGAACGCCAAGGTGATGCGCCGGGTGATCCGGGCCGCCTTCCTGGGCCAGGACCCCGGGGACCTCTCCGCCCTGGAGAACCCCGAGGCCGTCCGGGCCATCCAGGAGGCCGCCCAAGGATGAGGGTCCTCGCCCTCCTCCTCTTGGGGGGCCTCGCCCTGGCCGCCTCCCTGGACGAGGCCCGCGCCCTCTACGCCCGGGGGGAGATGGAAGGGGCCCTGGCCCGCCTAAAGCCCCTCCTTTCGGGCTACGACCCCCCGGAGGAGGCCCTCCTCCTCGCGGGCTTCGCCCACTACCGCCTGGGGCAACTGGAGGAGGCCCTCTACGCCTTCTCCCGCCTGGTGGGGACCCTGAAAGGGGGGCCGGAGGCCCTCTATGGCTTCGGCCTGGCCTTAAGGGCCCTGGGGGACCTCGAGGGGGCGAGAAGCGCCCTGGAGGAGGCGCTCCGGCAGGGCTACGGCGACGCCGAGCCCGTCCTCCGCACCCTCCCTCCCCCTTCCCCACCCGCCCCCAAGGCCCGCAAGGCCCCGCCCCCCTTCCGGGCCGAGAAGGGCCGGTTCTGGGTAGAGGGCAAGCCCTTCCAAGTCCGGGGGGTGAACCTGGGCGTGGCCCTGCCAGGCCGCTTCCCGGCCGAGTTCCCGGAGGAGGTCTGGCTCTACCGGGCCTGGCTGGAGCTCCTCTCCGCCATGGGGGCCAACGCCGTCCGGGTCTACACCCTCCTGCCTCCCGCCTTCTACCGGGCCCTCCTGGGCCACAACCTGACCCACCCCAAGAGGCCCCTCTACCTCTTCCAGGGCGTCTGGACGGAACTCCCCGAGGAGGAGGGCTACGGGGACTGGGAGGGCCCCTTCCTGGAAAAGTTCCTCCTGGAAGGGCGGGAGGTCCTGGACGCCCTCCACGGCAACCTCCGCCGCCCGCCCAAGCCCGGCCACGCCCACGGGGACTACACCGCCGACGTCTCCCCTTGGACCCTGGGCCTTTTGGTGGGGCGGGAGTTTGAGCCCTACTCCGTGGCCGCCTACAACGAGCGCCACCCGGGGCGGGCCTACCGGGGCCGCTTCGTAGAGGCCCTCCCCGGGGCGAGCCCCTTTGAGGCCTATATCGCCGAGGTCCTGGACCGCCTGGCCCAGTACGAGTGGGAGGCCTACGGCACCGCCAGACCCCTCTCCGTGTCCAACTGGCCCACCCTAGATCCCCTCTACCACCCCACGGAAAGCACCCGGGAAGAGGAGGCGGCCCTGAGGCGGGCAAGGGGGGAACAGGTCCCGGAAGAGGTGGTCAAGGAGTACAACAACGACCAGGTGAGCCTGGACATGGCCAAGATTCAGCCCATCCCGGGAAGCCCCTTCACCACCTTCGCCAACTACCACGCCTACCCTTACTACCCCGACTTCATGAACCTGGACCCCACCTACGGCAAGGCCGTGGGGCCCTTCGGCCCCTCCAACTATTTTGGCTACCTTCAGGACCTGAAGCGGCATCACGGGGACCAGCCGGTGCTCATCGGGGAGACCGGGGTTCCGAGCAGTCGCGGCCTCGCCCACTTCCAGGCCCAGGGCTTCCACCACGGGGGCCACTCTGAGGAAGCCCAGGCGGCCATAGACGCCCGACTCGTCCAAGAGGTGGAGGCGGCTGGCCTTGCAGGGACCCTGGTCTTCGCCTTCCTGGACGAGTGGTTCAAGAAGAACTGGCTCTTCATGGACCTGGAATACCCTCCCGAGCGGGACCCCCTCTGGCACAACCTCCTGGACGCCGAGGAGAACTACGGGCTTCTCGCCGCCACCGCCAAGGGGGCTTTCCGCCTGGACGGCAACCCCGAGGAGTGGGAGAAGGTGCCCTTCCTCCTCCGGGAGGAGGGCCGCTTTCTCAAGGCCCACGCCGACCCCGAGTACCTCTGGCTCCTCTACCGGGGCCCCTTGCCCTTAAGGCTCTACCTGGACACGGTGCCGGGCGGGGTAAAGGTGGCCGAGGGCTTCGGGGCCGAGTTCTCCCTGGAAATCGGCCCTGAAGGGGGGAGGCTCCTGGTGGAGAAGGGGTACTACCCCTACGAGGAGCTTTCCCACGGCCTTCCCGGGACCGAGTTCCTCCGCTTCCGGGGGTTCACCAAGCCCGGCGGGGGCCCCTTCGTCCCCTTCGTCCTGGAGCCCAACCGCCGCCGCACGGGCCGGGACGGCACCGACTACCCCCGCAAGACCTACGAGCTGGGAGCCCTGAGGCGGGGGGAGGACCCCTTGGGCGCCCGCGACCCTACCGCGGACTACGCCCTGGGGCCCGAAGGGCTTCTGGAGGTGCGCCTCCCCTGGGGCATGCTCCTCCTCACCGACCCGAGCCGCCCCACCGCCTGGTACGCTCCCGAACCCATCCCCATAGAGGGCGTAAACCTCCTCCTGGAAGGGGGAAAGCCCCTCCGCTTCGCCTGGACCCCCTGGGAGGCTCCCTCTTTCTCCTTGCGGCTCAAGCCCCTCTACTTCCGCCTACAAGCCCTTTGGCGAGGGCCTTGAGGGGTAGGCCCAGAAGAAGGGCCGCCAGCAAAAAGAGGAAAAGCCCCCCCAGGCCCCCAAGGACCAGGGGAAGGAGGGCGCCTTTGGGCGTGGCGGCGGGAAAGTAGACCCCGAGAAAGAGCCCGGGAACCGCCGCGAGGAGCCCCGCCAGAAAGGCCTTGAGGACGTGGAGCGGGGCGTAGCCCACCGCCACCCCCTCCCGGCGCAATAGGGCCAGGTAAAAGAAAAGGCCCAGATACCCCGCCAGGGCCGTGGCCAGGTTGAGGAGGAAGAGGCCCGCATCCCTTAGGAGCCAGTAGCCCAGGGTGTTGGCGAGGAAGACCAGGGCGCTGGCCATGACCGCCTCCCGCACCTTCCCCAGGGCGTAGAGGCCCCTTAGAAAGAGGGTGTTCACCCCCCAGGGCAGAAGGGCCAGGCCCAGGGCGGCAAGCACCAGGGCGCTGTAGGTCCGGTTCTCCGGGGTGAGGGGGCCGAAGAGGCCAAAGAGGAGGACCACCACGTAGGGGGCGAGGCCCGTGAGAAGCCCGCCTAAAAGGGCCAAAACCAGGCTCAGGCGCTCAAAGGGGCCTCGGAGGAAGCGGGCAAGCTCCTCTCCCTTCAGCGTGCTCATCCGGGGGAAGAGGGCGATGGCGGGGCTGGTGGCGAAGAGGCCCAGGGCCATCTGGAAGACCACCTCGGCGTTGTAAAAGCCCGTGACCGCCGCCTGAGGGTAGCGGGTGAGGATGTTGGTGAGGACCAGGTTCAAAAACTGCCTCAAGGAGGTGGTGAAGGCGAAGGGCCCCATGCGGAGGAGGGCCGGGGCGAAGGCCCGGTGCCAGCCCCACTCCAGGCGGAAGCCCCGGAGGAAGGGGAGCTGGACCAGGGCCTGCACCAGCCCCCCCAGGGCCACGGAGAGGCCCAAGGCCGTGGGGTCCCCGGGGAAGAGGGCCATGAGGCCGATGGCCACCAGGTTGAAGGCCACGGGGCCCAGGGCGTAGGGCAGAAAGCGCTCCTCGGCCTGGATCAGGGCGGAGAAGAGGGCCGCCATGGAGATGCCCAGGAGAAAAGGCAGGAGAAGCCGAGTCAGGTAGACCACCTGCTGAAAGCTCTCCCCTTCCCTTAGGTGGCTTCCCGGGGCCACCAGAAGCCCCGCCACCCACGGGGCCAGGAGGTAGCCCAGGCCCAGGACCAAGAGGTTGACGCCCAGGAGAAAGGCGGCGAAGCGGCGGGCGAAGGCCTGGGCCTCCTCGGGAGGGAGGCTCTTTAAGAGGGGGATGAGGGCGTTCTGCACCGCCCCCTCGGCGAGGAGTTCCCGGAGGAGGTTCGGCACCCGGTAGGCCACGTTGAAGGCGTCTTTTAGCGCGTCCGGGTAAAGGGCGTTGAAGACCGCCTGGCGCAGGAGGCCCAGGACCCTCGAGGCCAGGGTCCCCCCCATGACCAGAAGGACCTTACGGAGCATTCCCCTCCAGGGCCTCCTGGAAGGCGTCCAGGAAGTTGGCCTGGTTCACCACGGTGAGGCCGTGCAAAGCGGAAAGCTCTTTGGCCCTGGCCTTGTCCATGCCCAGGAGGACCAGGAAGCTCTCCTTCTGGGAAAGGCCTAAGACCTTCTTGAGCCCGGCGTACTTGCCGATGTGGGCCTGGAACTCGCCGGTCTTGGCCTCAAACCAGAAGACCCTCTCCCCCACCCGCACCAGGATGTCCAGCTCCATGGCCTCCCCACTCGGCAGGGTCACCTGGTAGCCCATGGCCAGCTCGTGGGGCAGGTTCTTGGAGCGGAGGTGCTTCCTCAAGCGCTCGGCCACGTAGCGCTCCAGCCACGCCCCGGTGAAGAAGTTCTGCACCCAGCCCTCGGTGCTGGCCTTGGCCCGGATGCGCCGCTCCTCGCTCTTGTAGTGGTAGCTGGTGAGGAGGGCGTACTGCTTGAGGAGGGTGCAGAACTGGGTGGAGTTGGCGATCTCCTCCTGGCCCGCCTCGGCCAGGGAAAGCTCAAACTGGCGCTTGGTGGAAAGGCTCTGCTTCAGGCGCTCGTAGAGCTTCTCCAGGCTCGGGTAGCGGTCCCCCAAGAAGAGGGCCAGGCGGGTGAGGACCTTCTCCTTCTCCTCGTCCTCTTCCCGCTTCTTCACCACCTGGATGCCCAGGCTCTCTAGCCAGGCCTCGAGGGTGGGGGGGCGCTTGGGGCGGGGGGCCTCCTTGGCCTCCTTAAGCGGCGGAGCGGGGGGCGCTTCCGAGAGCACCCGCCACATCTCCGCCGCCAGGGCGAAGAAGCGGGCCCGGCGGGGGTCCTCCTCCACCTCCAGCCCGGGGGGAAGGGCCCCGGAGCGCAGGGCGCTCAGGAGCCAGGCCTCGAGGGCCTCCCTGAGCGCCTCCCGGGCGGCCTCCAGGTGGGAGGCCTCCACCTTAAGCCCCACCTCGGGGAGCTCGGCCACGAAGCGCCCCGGCCCCAGAAGGTCGTAGCGGGCCTGGGCCATGGCCCGTTCCAGATAGCGGGTGATCACGCCCACGCCCTCAAGCATAGCAAGGAAAGGCGAAAGGCCCCGGAGAACCGGGGCCCTGGTGGTGCCGGGGACGGGACTCGAACCCGTACGGGGGATTACCCCCCAGCGGATTTTAAGTCCGCAGCGTCTACCGTTCCGCCACCCCGGCGGGCCTTTACCATGCTACTAAAGGGGGAAGTCCCCGCCAAGCCTCAAGGTGAGGTCCGCCCCCAAGACCGCCTCCCCGGAGACGCGGTAGGGCACCCCCAGGGCCTTCCCCAGGGCCTCCGCCGCGAAGCCCGGGCCGTTTTCCAGGACCTCGGTGCGCCCGGGGGGAAGGTCTGTGGGGTGGGGGAGCACCTTTAGGCCCAGGGCGGCAAGCCGCTCCTCCGCCCTCCGGGCCAGGGCCTCCTGCCCGGGGCCGTAGACCAGGGCCACCCTAAGCCCCTTCAGGCTCACCTCCTCCCCGGTGCCCTCCCCCAGGAAGTAGCGCTCCACCAGGGCCTTCAGGGCCTTTTGGTCCACCTCCCAGCCCCCGCCCCCAAACCGCCCGGGAAGGAGGAGGCTCACGAGCTCCGGGCGCTTCATGGCCAAGCCCAGAAGGGCCCCCTTCTCCTCGCGGGTGAGGTCGGTCTCCACATACGGCTCCACCGCCGCCACCGCCCGGGGCAGGCGGAGGAGGCCCGCCGGCGAAAGCAGCTTCTCTTTGAGGGCGTGGAAGAAGGCCTGCTGGCGCTGGATGCGGCCGATGTCCCCCAGGGCGTCCTTGCGGAAGCGCACATAGCCCTCGGCCTCCTCGCCGGAGAGGACCCGGCACCCGGGCTTTAGGTCTATGACCAGCCCGGCGGCGGTGTCCCGGTAGCGCATGGGCCGCTCCACGCAGACCCTGACCCCCCCGATGGCGTCCACCAGGGCCCTCAGGGCCTCGAGGCTCACCGCCACGTACCGCTCGGGCCGAACCCCCACCACCCGCGCCACGGCCTCCTTCATGAGCGCGGGGCCCCCCAGGGGGCTTGCGGCGTTCACCTTGCGCCAGCCGTACCCGGGAAGGTTCACCCAGACGTCCCGGGGAATGGAGAGGACCACCACCCGGTTGGCCTTTGGGTCCAGGCGCACCAGGAGGATGGTGTCCGCAAGGCCCCGGAAGCGCTCCTCCGCCCTCTTGTGGTAGCCCACGTACTCGGGGCTGGAGCCGTAGACCAGGATGGTGAGGGGCTCCTTCAGCCCCCCAGGGGCGGGCAGGGCCCCATGGCGCGCCACGGGGCCCAGAAGGGGGTAGGCCCAGAAGGCCAGGGCCACCAGGACGATGAGAAGGAGGGCGGGGAAAAGCCGCCGCACGAAGGCTCAGTCTAACGCCCGGCGGGTGAGGCGCATTAGGGGAAGCAGTAGGTGGGGTCCGTCATCACCCGGTCGGCCCGAAGGAGGCCGTAGCCGGTCTGGGGGTCGTAGCTGCCCCCGTTGGAGGCGGTCCGGGTCAGGCAGAGGCGGATCTGGTCGGGGCTCGGCCCCCGGCCGTAGCGTGCGTAATACTTGGCCACGTAGAGCGCGGCCAGAGCGCTGGCCTGGGGAGCGGCAAAAGAGGTGCCAGCCCACTGGGCGTAGGCGCCGAGGGTCCGGTAATAGGGGTAGTTCTGCCCGAGGGCCAGGGACCAGAGGGTCTGTTTCGGGTTCCTGTTCCCCGCCGCCGCCAGCACCAGGTCCGCAGGAGCCGTGGAGTAGTTGGAGAAGTCGGAGCGGGTCCCGTCTAGCTTGGCAGAGCCCACGGCCAACACCCCAGGGTAGGCCGCCGGGTAGTAGAGGCCATCGGCGCCCGCGTTTCCGGAGGCGGCCACGGGAAGGGTGCCCTTGGAGAGGGCGTAGCCCAGGGCCCCCTGCACCACCCCGTCCAGGGGCGTAGGGCTACCCAGGCTGAGGTTGACCACGGCGGCCCCCTGGTCGGCGGCGTAGCGGATGGCGCTCGCAAGGACAGCCGAAGTAGAGCTATAACTCCCACTAACCCAATAGAAGACCTTGAGGGGAAGGACCTTCACCCGGTTCAGGCCCACCCCGGGGATCCCCCGGTTGTTGTCGGCCACGGCCGCCACCAGCCCCGCCACCCCCTGGCCGTGGTCGGCATCCCCTGACCCGTAGGCAAACCCCTGGGGGGGTGGGGACGGGCTCAGGTCCTCTGGGGCCAGGCCGTCCGGGGTGAGGTTCCGCCCCGGGAGGAGGCTAGGCTGGAGGTCGGGATGGGTCGGGTTGAAGGCGGTGTCCAGGACGGCCACCACTGGGGTACAGGGGAGGGAGCCCAGGAGGTCCCAGGCCGCCTCCAGGCGGATGGCCTGGTAGTAGGGCTGGAGCGCCGAGGAGTCCGAACTCGTGTACAGGGGGTCGTTGGGCACGTAGAGGGGAAAGTAGAGGTAGTTGGGCTGCACCCACCGGGCCCCGGCCTGGAGGAGAGCCTCGGCCTTGGCCCTCTCCTGGCCCGGAGGCACCTTTACCTGGAGGAAGCCTCCCTCAAGGGCCCTCCGCACCTCCACCCCCTGCACCCGGGCGGCCAGGCTCTGGGGCGCAAGCCCCCCGGGAAGGAGCAGAAGCTCCCCGGGCACGTGGGGAGCCGAGAAGTCCCCCAGGCCCTGGGGTTCCCTCAGGGCCAGGGTAGAGAGGCTTCCCGTGGGGGTGGGGGAACAGGTAGAGGCAGGTGGTGGAGGCGGTGGTGGCGGGTTCAGGGGGCAGGCCGTGAGGAGGAAGGCGGTCCCCAGAAGGAGGGCCAGAAGGGCCAGGCGCTTCATGGCTTCCACTATACCGCCCCCGGCGGGGGGTTCCTTAAGCTTTCGCTAAGGCTTCTTCCGCCCGTTGGGCGGCCTTTTCCAAAAAGGCG
>Ga0079995_1102188_pt1 | contig 26035 bp, 28 predicted proteins | sample FaiFalFF_MnMetaG_2_FD_69198 | JGI IMG/M metagenome (GOLD analysis project Ga0079995, IMG submission 69198) | Freshwater microbial communities from Yellowstone National Park, Wyoming, USA - Fairy Falls C (FF_Mn_C) (SPADES assembly) (version 4) | ecosystem: Environmental > Aquatic > Freshwater >...
GGATATATTGTGGGCGTGGCTGTCAGAGGGGTTAACTCAAACCTCCTGCAGCGGGGAATGATACTATGTGACCCCGAACTCAAACCAGTTAAAGTATGGAGCTTTGAGGCGGAGATAACTGTCCTGTCGCATCCAACACGCATCGGGGAAGGGTATGAGCCGATACTACACTGCCACACCATCGCCTCCACGGTAAAGCTTCACATGGTCGACAGAAACTATCTAAAGGCGGGTGAGACGGGTAGGGTTGAGATGCGTTTCAAGTACAGGCCATACTACGTTCAGCCTGGTGACAGGTTTGTTTTCCGGGAAGGGAAGACGAAGGGGATAGGTGTTATAACTAGGTTAACCAGCTATGGTTAGTTATGTTTGGGATACTTCCTTTCTTCTTCTTTCTTGGTGAATTCCTTAACTTTATACCATGTGTTGGACATTTATTTTGGTAGAAACATTGACAATAAGAGCAATAACGCCAACCATCCACATATCTTGCCGACTTAAGAGATTGCTCGTCCTCTTTATGGAAAAGCTCTATTTTGTCTTTAGACACCTTAATAGTAACAGTAATGCTGTTCTCTCCTCTGAATAGGTGGGCAAAAGCCACTCCCAGATTAATCCTCATACTTGAGCCTGTAACATTATAGCTAACCTTGTCAGTATTGCCTTTAATATGAACCGTAATAACCCCTTTCTCTGGAATACCTAACGTGTTTATGATACGTTTAGGGCATTTAAGACGTATAGACCTACCCCCATTCTCCTTAATAATGTATGCGGTTACGTCAACCTGTTTTCCTATAAAGTCGTCCAAACTCATGCCGTTGTCAAGGCCATAGGGCTCCGGGTTTGCGGTAACCAGCGGAAGGTCGCCACCCTTAGCAACCCACACAACATCGTACAACTCCTTAAGCGTGTTATACCCTCAAAGGCTCTATAACTAGGGTCTGAAGGCCCTGCTCCAAAGCCTGCTCCGGAAACAAAGCTGCCAAATTCGATTTACCACCACTACGTGCAAAAATAGCCACCCTCAACCCTTCATCCCTGAAATCCGAGTAGTCTAAGGTTCTCCGCCAGCCTGAACTTATTATTGGGGAACCTGTGGGGAGGGGGGTGTCCGGCTCCGGACATTGTATAAAACCCACCAATACTCAAGTAGATACCAAAAACAGCCTACATTCAAACAGACAAAACTCCCTACTATGAGTAAGAAAAAACCAACCAAATAAGCTAAAACAGTAAACATGAAAAAGGAAGGAAAGGAGGGGAGAGGGGGTTTGGCTGGGCGTCGTCAGCGGACTCGGAACCCCAGACCGGGAGCCTAGTTTGACCATCCTGATTTAAATCGGGGGTTGGTTGAGACCGGGTCTGGGGTTTTCCGCCGCCCCAGGCCCAGCCTTACCCGGTTGGGGTCCATAGCCTCTGTCCGTTTGCTAGGAGTCTTAGGTTTCTCAGTATTCTTCTTGCTACTCTTAGTATGGCTTTCCAGTATGCATACTTCTGTCCCTGGAATTTTTCCAGGTATTTCTCGAATATTGGCCTGTATCTTGGGTGGTTGTTCAGTACCGCTGTATTAGCCAGCATTATCAGCAATCTACTGCGTTTGCTACGGCGGCGTCTTAGGGGACAAGCCGGTATCTTACCTGAAGCCGGTCACTATCGAGTGTTTTTAATGCCCATCCGTTGTGTGAGAGAATGTATGCAAGCGCTGGGCCTCTTAGCCCTAGCTTTTCGTCACCCAACCTGTATAGCGGTAGTTTTAGGGCCTCTCCATGTATCTCCTCCGCAAGTTTTTCGACGAGTCTTCTATGTGTCTTTTGTATCTCTGTTGCTATTGGGTGGCTTGTAGTTGTCCTAGCCTGTTTTGAAACCTTCTTCAGAAAAGTCTCCTGAACCCATAGCTCAGTCAGAGCCCTAACGGTAAGTTCTTCAGATGTTTCAAATAACGGCTGGAAGTCATCAGAATTTCGGTTGAACAATGTCTTTAACATAACTACGTCGTTTTCATCGGACTTCACCCCGTTATTCTTCCGCTCCTCAGAGAGCTTCTTCAAGTCCTTGAGCCGTAGGAATGTAGTCCCTGTTTTTGCTAGCTCGACCGCCGCACATTGTTGCCTCCCCGGTAGGCTATCTAAGACGATGACTGTAGGTTTCAGCTTCTCACACAGCTCCGCTAGGTTGTTGAAAACCAGTACTTCGTCGCTGTCATCAGTTATTGCGAATGCTTTGCGGCCTAATTCTACCTCTCTGGGTTCTTCTTTTGTTTGTCGGATCTTATCTCGCATGCATGTCTATTAGTATGTTGTATATGTATGCTTTTGCTTTTAGCTCTCTGTTTTCTATGTTTCTTGACATGGTGTGTTCTCCGTATAGTCTTTTGTATGTTGAGAATGCTGTCTCTACAGCCCATCTCCTACCATAGCCCATAAACATATCCCACAATCTCTCACCAAACGTCTTGAGTATAGTTGCCAATGTTCTCCTCTCGGGAGGACCCTATCCTATATGTAAAAGGTCTGCTAAATATGTGGATGGATGGGGTTATTGTAGTAAATGCCAACACTACTACTCAATTGAGAAGTATAAGGGTAGATGCCCCTATGACCATATACGTTTAAGGACTTCACCAAGAAAGAAGAAAGGAAATAACAGTAAGGGATAAAGCCATAGTCTTTAAAGGACATGCTTAACCTTTAAAAACAGGCGGTTCATCACATATGTAGGTGAGAAAGAGGAAGCAATAATGGCGGAGATATGCTCCACATGCGGACTACCTAAATCGATATGCGTATGCAGCACAATAAGCCGTGAACAACAGAGGGTTAAGATAAAGATTGAGAGGAGGAAGTGGAATAAGCCGACGACGGTTATCGAGGGCTTGGACGGTACAAAGAAGGACCTTCAAGAGATTGCGTCGAAGCTAAAGGGTGTTCTCGCCTGCGGAGGAGTTGTAAAAGACGGCATGATACTTCTTCAGGGAGACCACAGAGACAAGGCTAAGGAGATACTTTTGCAGCTCGGGCTTTCCGAGGAAAACATTGAGGTCATTTAGGCCGCGACGCTTTCCAGCATGTCTTTGAGGCCCTTGAAACGGTTTCTCACCGTTACCTCTGTTACTCCCGCTGCCTTCGCTATGTCTTTCTGCGTGAGGTTCTGGGTTGTTTCCTGGCACGCCATGTAGAGCGCTGCAGCAGCTATCCCTATCGGGTCCTTGCCGACAGTTGCCTTCTTCTTCACGGCCTCGTTCAAAATCCTGAAAGCCTCCTGGACAGTACGCTGGTCTAGCCCAACCTTCGAAGCTATTTTGCTGACGTAAATCGAGGGGTCGGAGACCGGAACCTTCAGACCGAGGTGCTTAAGCAAAAGCCTGTAGCCCTGCGCAATAGTCTTACGTTTGACCGCCGGATACGCCTTTTCAAACTCCCTCAAGTCTCGCGGCATCCCAAGCATCCTGCATGCGGCGTATGCAGCGGCGGCCATAATAGCCTTGATCGACCTGCCCCTAACAAGGCCCGCCTTCAAGGCCCTTCTGTAGATCAGCATAGCTCTCTCCGCTGTAGGCTGTGAGAGACGTAGTTTGTCGACGTATATTTGGAGTATGTTGACGGCCTGCTGGAGGTTCCGGGTCTCGCTTGAGTTGACCTGAGATGTTGCGTCAAGCTTTTTGAGGCGAAGCATCTTCTCCCTGGTTTCTTTTGAGAGCTTCCTTCCTGACGCATCCTGGTCAACACGCTCTATGACCGTTGAGAGACCGTGGTCACGGTACATTGGCGAGAGCGGGGCGCCAACCCTGCTCCTGCTTCCCTCCTCCTCCTCGAGGTTTCGCCACTCCGGGCCCATGTCAACATCCCTTTCCTGTACTACGTAACCGCACTGGGGGCAGGTAACCTCGCCCGTCCTCTGGTCTGTGACTAGAAGTTCATTTCCACACTCCGGACAGAAATCCATTCCTCTCCAACTTTTCCTTACCATTCTTTTTTCTCACCTAAGAAAGACATATAGGCAGGGTTTTATTTTTCATTTCTGCCTATAAGTCTTTCTAAGCTGATTAGGCTTCACCAATATATAAGGATTTCCCATGCATGTTTTTTAAAAATATATTGCTCGGAGAATAGGTGCTGTCCGGGTTTGGCTCGGATATATGTTTATAACACGATGAGTAGAGTTGTTGAACCCTTTGAAACATGGACGCCCGGCCTTGTAACGATGTATGTTTGCGGGCCAACCGTTTATGACGTTGCCCACCTCGGGCATGCAAGGACCTATGTCGCCTTCGACGTGATTGTTAGGTTCCTCGAGTACAGCGGCTACGTGGTGAAGTACGTTAGAAACATAACAGATGTGGGTCATCTGCGGGAGACGGGGGAGGACAGGATGCTTATAGGGGCGGAGAGGCTGAGGAAGCATCCGATGGAGGTTGCCGACAAATATATGATGGAGTTTTTCAGCGACATGGAGGCCCTCGGGGTCAGGAGGCCCGACATACAGCCGCGGGCAAGCATGCACATACCTGAAATTATCGAGGCAGTTGAAAAACTCCTAGACAAAGGCTACGCATACAGGGTTGACGGAAGCGTCTACTTCGACGTAAGCAAGGCTAGCGACTACGGCCAGCTCTCGAAGGTAAAACCTGAAGACCTCGTCAAACACAGGATAGACCCAGACCCGAGGAAAAGAAACCCAGCAGATTTCGCCCTCTGGAAGGAGGCCCCACCAGGCTACCCTTTTTCATGGCGTACGCCGTGGGGCGTTGGCTTTCCCGGCTGGCACATAGAGTGCTCAGTTATGAGTATGAAGTATCTCGGCGAGAGAATAGACATACACGGGGGTGGACACGACCTCATCTTCCCACACCACGAAAACGAAATAGCGCAGTCAGAGGCTTTGACAGGGAAAAAACCGTTTGTCAGGTACTGGTTACACACCGGTGAGCTAACGGTCGGGGGACGTGGGATGCACAAGTCATATGGGAACTTCGTAACAATAAGGGATGCATTAAAGCAGTACAGCAGGGACGAGCTAAGAATCTTCATCCTCTCCTCACACTACAGGACACCAGTAGACTACGGGGAGAGAATGATGGAGCAGGCCGTGGAAAACGCTTCAAAAATAAGAACGCTGTACGAAAATCTTACCTTCCTGTCTGAAACGGCTCCGGAGAAGGAGGGGGACAGAGAGTTTGTGAACGGAGTCACCGCGTTGAAGGAAGAGTTTATGGAATCCATGCGGCAGGACTTCAACACAGCTACAGCCCTCGCATCACTTTACGAATTCGTAAAAACAGTCAACGCATACCTTGAGAAACACACACCCTCCAAGGACGACGTTCTAAAAGTGGGAGCTTTTCTAGGGGATATGTGCAGGGTTCTAGGTCTTCTCGAAGAGAGGGGTGAAACATTTGGCCACGAAACTGAGCTTTTGAAGCTGTTGCTGGATGTTAGGAGGGAGCTTAGGCGCCGCGGTATCTATGACTTAAGTGACAGGATTAGGGCTGGGCTAGCCGAGATAGGCGTGGTCGTCGAGGATGTGAAGGGCGGGGAAAGGGTTAGAGTTGTGAGGTGATTTCAGTGAAGGCCGTACTTCTTGCCGGGGGTTATGGGAAAAGGCTGAGGCCTTTGACGGACACTGTTCCTAAGCCGTTGCTAGAGGTGGCTGATAAACCCATTATTGTCTGGCAGATTGAATGGCTGAAGGCGCACGGTATAAGGGAGTTTGTTGTCTGCGCAGGCTACCTAAGGGAGATGATAGTCCAGACTCTGGGAAGCGGTGGGAAGTTTGGGGTTAAAATCGGGTACTCTGTGGAGGATGAGCCGCTGGGTACTGGTGGGGCGCTTAAAAACGCTGAACACCTACTTAAATCCGACAGCAAGTTCATAGTCGTCAACGGGGACGTACTCACCACACTTAACCCGTTAAAGATGACCGACCTACTGGAAAGATACGTTGCATGCATAGCGCTGACCAGGCTCCCCTCCCCCTACGGAATCGTGGAGTTCGACAGCGCGAGTTACAGGGTTAGGAAGTTCGAGGAGAAGCCGCAGCTACCCAACTACATCAACGCCGGCGTCTATGCATTCACGTCGGAGATGTTCAGGCATCTACCCGAAAAAGGGGACTTGGAGAAGCTCACATTTCCAAGCTTGGTTGAAAAGGGTCTGGTGGGCGCCTACCCTTATGAAGACGAGTGGATAAGCATCGACAGCCACAAGGATTTGGAGGAAGCTAGGAGAGTTGTCAGCCGTCTTCAGCCGCTGTCTTGAAGCCTTATCGCCATGAGGAGCGCGTCTTCACCGTCGGCGTAATACCGGCGTAGAACATCCCTCTCCTTGAAGCCGAGTTTGTGGTAGAGCTCGATGGCGGGTGTGTTTGAAACCCTCACCTCTAGGTATGCCTCGTCGCAGCCGTACTCAAACCTTAATGCTTTCAGACTTCTTCTCATCAACTCCTCGGCAAGACCCATCCGCCTGTATTGCGGTAGGACGGCCACGGAAACTATGTGCCCGGCCCGTCTCACCTTCAAGAAGTCAAACTTTGAGAAAACCCTCTCAACCCTGCACATGACGTAGCCAACTACACGTCCATTGTGTACGGCAACCCAGAAAGCTTTAGGATAATTTTTGGCCAGTTCCTCGAAGAAGCCGTAGGTGTAGTTCTCCGGCAAGCATATCCTGTTTATGTCCATCACGTCCAAAATGTCTCTCTCTGTAACTGTCCTGAACTCTATCTGCGGTGGTCTCCGTTTTTCGGCCTCCAGCATTCAGAAACCATCACCTGTTGGGCGCTATAAAGTTTTGCAGGGCTACGTTACAACCAGTATTTCTGGTGGTGAGAAAGGCCTTATGGGGAGCATCTGGCCGAGACCCCTACTCACGTATAACAGCCGGCCTCCGGGAAGGCGGTATAATCCCCTGGCGTATCTTGAATTCGAGTAGACGGCTAGCCCGCCTAGGTAGAATCCTCCATGTGTATGTCCCGCCAGCATCAGGGACGGGCCCTCGATGTAGTCGGCCGCATTTGGGTCATGTGCAACGGCCAGCCCCTCAAACCTAACCCTCGGATATACCCTGGCGTCATTCCAGTCGAAGCCATAAACCCTGCCAAGAATACGTGACGGCGTCATACCATCCAACTCAACAAATCCGCTGCCCTCAAGTATCGCACGCACCCTCCGCGAATAGCCGCTCCAGTAATCGTGGTTTCCTAGGACGTAGAATTTTTCAGCCGCCTGAACAGACCCAGCGAAACTCTCCAGAACCCCAATATCCCTAGTCAGCCCATCAACCATGTCGCCGCCCAAAATAACTACATCGGGGGAAATTGTGTTCACCTTTTCGACGATGGCTTGCTCATATCCCCCAAGGCTGTGTAGGTGGAGGTCCGGTAGGAAAACAACGCGGGAGCCAATCCCCGCCTCGAGATGGCTCACCTCAAGTCTGCCCACGTCGTTCACCGCGAATGCTGTGAAAAAGGCAAGCCCGGCGGCTGACGCTAGCAGCACCCGTCTCCTCAAACCCGCTGTGCCACCCATTTATAACACCCATATATACGTTGAGCTATGCGGATAAGAGATACTGTTGTAGAGTCTAGGTATTTCGTCATGCCTGTCGACACAAACTCCATAGGTACTTTGCACGGCGGGCGTATGATTTACTGGATGGTGTCAACCGCTATGCTTGCGTGTATTAGGTTCGGGCGTGGCGAGGCTGTTCTAGGCGCGCTCGACAGCCTTTTCTTCCTTAACCCCGTCAAGCTCGGCAGCATGGTTGTTGTCAAGGCTTGGATAGAATACGCCGGCCGCGCGTCGATGGAGGCGGGGGTTCTTGCCTACTCCGTCGACCTGCTCAAGAAGGTTGTTAAGCCAACCACAACCTCCCACATGTCCTTCGTAGGGGTGGACTCTTCAGGGCGGCCACGACAGCTTCCCTACTCAATAAGCCCGGGACCGGACGAGGAGAAAATATACGAGCTTGCCTGTAAAAGGTATGAGGAGAGAAAGAAGATACTTGGAGAAAGGGATAAGATGGGGTTGGATGTTGCTGAATATGCCCCCGATGCTAGGTATAGAATGAAGTCCTCCTACGTTGTGACGATGGCCGATGCCCCCTTTGGTGGGCTTATGTTTGGGGGTAGGTTGCTCCATATTCTCGACGAAATGGCCGGGGCACTCGGCACAAGATACTGCGGCGACGTAGTTGTAACCGCCTCCCTGGACTCAACATATTTCCTCAACCCCATCAGGTACGGGATGATAATAGATGTGGAGACTGCGCTGACGTACGTGGGCAGGTCCTCCGCCGAGATAGCTGTGAAGGTTCTGACCGAGAACCCTGTCAGCGGGGTCAGACGTCACGCGACAACAACCTTCTTCACCATGGTCAGGGTTGACGGAGAAGGCAACCCTGTTCCCATGCCCGAATACATACCCCAAAGCGAGGGCGAGAAAAAACGTGTGGAGGAGGCGATGGTTAGAAGAAATAAGAGGATGGAGTTGCGTAGAGTGGCTGAGGAGGTTGAGAAACTTCACAGGGGGCTGGTTAGCTATGACTTTTGAAGTCGGTCTTTGTTTGAGAAGCTTTGACGTTGGTCCAAGGGAGGCGGCGTTGACTGCATCGCTGGCCGAGAGGCTTGGGTTCACCAGTTTCTGGATGACTGAGGAGATGGGGCGGGGGTCTCCGCCGGCTTTATCGATGTCAGCCGCCGAAACATCACGCCTTACACTGGGCACAGCCATCATCAGCATATACTCTAGGACACCCATGACAACAGCCATGGAGGCCATCACTCTCCAGGAGGCTTCCGGCAACCGGTTTATCCTCGGCCTGGGGGCTGGAGGTGCCGGCATCACCGCCAGAGGGCATGGGGCACCTACGTCGGGGGCTGTCGAGCGGATGGAGGAATACATAGCAGTCGTCCGCGGCTTCCTCACAGGTCAGAGGGTCAACTACAAGGGCAGATACTACAACGTCTCAGACATAAGGCTCTGGGCCCGTCCACCATCTCCTCCGCCGATATATCTAGCGGCCTTGAACCCGAAAATGCTTGAGCTGGCGGGCAGGGTGGCGGATGGTCTTCTGCTCAACATGTTTGACCCAAAATGTGCTGGTTACGTTGAAAAGCACCTGCGTAAAGGATTTGAGAAAGCCGGTAGAACCCCATCCGAGTACAAAAAGTATTCATTTGTTTTGGCTGCGGCTAGCGACGAAACCGACGCCCTAGATGCCTTGAGAAAATCTGTCTGCTTCTACCTTCTGGCGCCTGGTTACAGGCGTCTAGTTGCTGAAGCAGGCTTTGGGGACGTCGTGGAGACTGTCGGAGACGCATACAGCTCAAAGGGCTTAGACTTTGCCGCAAAAACAATCCCAGACGAACTGCTTGATAGGGTTGCGGTTATCTGTAAAGACTCTGTCACCGATAGGTTGAGAGAATACGCCGACGTGGGTGTGACACCGCTCATATATCCGCAGCCGAGGAGAGGCGCGGAGCTTAAAGACATTGTCTCAATTCTCCAAGCCGTCAGTAAAGAAATCTAGAATCCATCCATATCTATAACCCTAATAACAACTACTGTAAAATAGGGAAAGGAGGTTATCATGTCGGTTCTCAGGGCCTTCATAGCCGTCGACGTGGACAACCCCGAGGTTGTCGGGAAAGTTGTTGAGGTCCAGAGGGAGCTGGAGAGGGCTGGGCAGAACGGTTTGAAGAGCGTTGAGCCGGAAAACCTCCACCTCACGCTCCGCTTCCTCGGAGAAATAGATGAGGCCGATGTGGAGGTTGTCAAGGCCGCTTTAGAGTCCCTTGATGTGAAACCATTTACACTGGAGTTCAGGGGCCTTGGATACTTCCCCGGAGGGGGCCGCGTCAACGTTGTATGGGCCGGTGTCGAGGGGGATGTGAATGTGTTGAGAAATGTCTTTGAGAAGGTTGAGGGCGGGCTTAGGGCTTTAAAGCTTGAGAGGGAGAGGTTTTCCCCACACCTCACAATCTGCAGAGTTAAGTATGTCAGAGACCGTCAGTCTCTCTTCGACGTAATAGCGAAACATTCCAACACATACTTCGGAAGGCAGCATGTAGACAAGATTTCGCTGAAAAAAAGCACCCTAACCCCCACAGGTCCTATATACTCCGATGTCTGGGTGAAAAAACTTGGCTGAACTTGAGGAAATGCTTGCAGGCATTCTAACAGATTTGAGGCCTCTCCCGGAGACTCTCGCAGTCTGCGACCGTGTATCAGATATGCTTGTGAAGGGGTTGGAGGAGGTTTTCGGTCCCGGCAGGGTCTCGCTTGAGGGTTCATACGCGAAAGGCACCATGGTTAGGGGAAGGGAGGAGGTGGATGTCTTCATACACTTCGACAGATCAAAACCTGTGGAGGAGGCGGCTCAGCAGGTTCTGGCAGCCGGAACCGAGCTCGTCAAACGCCTGGGCGGCTCAGTCAGGCTCAGGTATGCAAGCCATCCATATGTTGAGGGGTTTGTGGAGGGTGTGCGTGTAAACGTCGTACCATGCTACGACACAGAGCCGGGAAAATGGATTACCCCGGTAGATAGAACACCCTACCACACCAGATACGTCAAGTCCATGCTGGACGGGAGGCTGGCGGACGAGGTTAGGCTGCTTAAGGCGTTCCTGATGAACGACGGCATCTACGGAGCCGAGATAAAGACACGCGGGTTCAGCGGCTATGCATGCGAGCTCCTCATAATCAGGTATGGGTCCTTCCTCAAACTTCTCAGAGCAGCCTCGGAGTGGAGGCTCCCCGTCGTCCTCAACGGCCATGAAAGACTATTCCCCAACCAGCCCATGGTATTGACGGACCCCGTCGACGAAACACGGAACGTTACAGCCGCGGTCTCCACAACCTCGCTCTCAAAATTCATACTGAAGGCGAAGCTCTTCCTCAGAAGGCCATCACCAGAGTACTTTTCTGAGAAAACACGTCTTCCAGCCCCTGTTGAGGGGAGGCAGTTTGTAGCGGTTGTCTTCGACGTCCCCGACGAGCCGCCCGACATACTGTGGGGAGAGTTGGGCAGGACCTTGGAGGGTTTGGCGAAGGCGTTGGCGGGGTCCGGTTTCAAACCATATAGGTCTGGCTGCAGCACCGACGGCCGGAGGGCGGTCCTCCTGTATGAGCTGGAGACATTAAGGCTCCCGGAAACCTACCTCCATGTTGGCCCCCCTGTCTGGAGCCGGAACGCCGTCGAATTCGTTGAGGAGCAGCTGAGGAAAAAAGACCTTGCCCTGCCACCGTGGGTGGATGGAGAACGCCTCTACTCGCTCAGACGTAGGAGATATGTCGAGCCCATAGGGTTTCTGCGCGACGTCATTGAAGGGGGTAGAGCCTCTGTCTCTAAAACACTAATACCGAAGTTAAGAAATTGCACGGTGACGGCCGATGTGGCAGTGTTAAAGGCCGGTTTGGACGGCGAGCTTAGAGAGTTTTTGGAGGAGTTTATCGCAGCATGCCCCACCTTCATAGCAACCTACTTCAAATACCAATAGAAACCCTGCTGAAGTCGCCTCGTGAACATTACCTCGCAAACCTAAGCTACCCCTCCAGCAGCATTGAGGAGTCAATCAACAGACTTTCAAGGCTTCAGTCAATGGGGCTCACACACCTGGCCTGCGAGAAAGTTGGGGAGAGATTTTCGCCGGCGCTTATAGGTAAGGGTGTGAGAGGTGTTGTCTTTCAGGGCTTGATGGGCGGCGAAGTGGTTGCCGTGAAGCTGTTGAGAACAGATTCAGCGGTCGCCAGCATGGAGAGAGAGGCCCAAATACATTCTCTGGCAAACAGCCTTGGGATAGGCCCACTACTAATCAAACACTCTGAAGAAGCGATAGTCATGGAGTATGTTGAGGGGGTTAGGCTGGGGGAGTACATTGCATCAAAACCACAGGGCCTACAGCTGGTTGTAGAGGACGTGCTTAGACAGTGCTATGTTATGGACGTGAACGGGCTAGACCACGGCCAGCTAACGGATTCCTCAGACCACGTAATCGTCCAGGAAAACAACCGGCCAAGAATCATAGATTTCAGCCATGCATCAACCACGCGAAAAACATCCAACCTGACGTCGTTCGTATCCTACCTCATGAATACGGTGCTGGAGAAACATAGAGAGGACCATGAAATCCACCAATCCCTCCGCCTGTATAAGGAGAAAAAGACAGCCCAGTCATACGAACAGGTTAGGGACAAGCTCCTCAACCTACTTGGCTAACGGTAACTCTTTTAAGCCCACACCTTCCATAGTTTAGCCATGACGGATGCCAGCGTTGTAGAGGATTTGAGGAGGCTTTTGGGCCGCGAGATAGTTTTCTCGGACGAGGAGACGCTTAAAAAATACTCCAGCGACATGGGCGGGTTCTCGAAAACACCTACCGCAGTGGTCAAGGCTAGGAACGTCGAGGATGTTTCGAAGCTTCTCAGGTACTGTAACGAGAAAAGAATTCCTGTCTCGCCTTGGGGGGCTGGAACCAGCTTAACGGGCGCAGTCGTCACGGACGGTGTTTTAATCGACCTTTCAGGGCTGAACAGGGTTTTGAAGGTTGACACCGTTAACTACTATGTCCACGTAGAGGCGGGGGTTGTGTTGGAGGAGCTGAATAAGCAGCTTGCACCCTATGGGTTCTTCTTCCCACCCGACCCCGCCAGCAGCTTCATCTGTACTGTGGGGGGAGCGATAGCCGAGGGGGCCGGTGGACTTAGATGTGTTAAGTACGGCACCGTCAAGGACTGGGTCTTGGCTGTCAAAGTTGTCATGCCTGACGGAGATGTTCTTGTTTTCGGGGAGCCTCTTGCAAAAAACAGGGCTGGTTACAATCTTACACAGCTTATTGTCGGAAGCGAGGGAACTTTAGGCGTGGTCGTTGAGGCATGGCTTAAGATAGCCCCCATACCAGATGTCCCGCTGAGACGTGTGTATGCGGTTTTCGACAACTGGGAGGACGCGGGGAGGGCAATCGTCGAGATAAGGATGAAAAGAATAGTGCCTAGGATGCTGGAGTTCTTCGACAGAATAGGGCTTGAGGCCGCAAACCTCATGCATGGAATAAACCTGCCCGTCGGAGAGGCCATGTTGCTGATAGACGTCGAAGAGTACACCGGGAAAGAGCTGGAAGCAGTCGTCGAGGTTCTGCGCACCAACGGGGCGAGGCTTGTGAATGTTGCGCAGACCGAGGAGGAGGCGGAGACCCTTCTCCAGGCGAGGGCCACGATGTACCTAGCGTTAAACATGGTCTCAAAGGCCAGGGTTGTAGAGGATGTCTGCGTCCCCATAGACCGAATAGTAGAGTATTTGGGGAAGGTCAGACAGCTTGCGTCGAAATACGGTCTGAAGATCTCCATGAACGGCCACGCCGGCGACGGAAACATACACCCCGTTATTCTCTACGACCCAGACAACGCGGACGAGGTGAGGAAGGTGGATGAGGCGGTCGACGAACTGGTGCGCTACGCCATAGAAACTGGGGGGACGATAACAGGCGAGCACGGAGTAGGTGTCCAGAAGATGCGGGAGCTATATCTGCAGCTCAGGGAACACAACGGAATACACACACTCGAGTTAATGAGGAAGATTAAACAGGTCTTCGACCCCAACAACATACTTAACCCCGGAAAATACATCGACATGCCATGGAGATAGTGGCAGTAGATTTCGGAGCTACATACACAAGGTTTGCGGCTGCGAAGAAAAACGGTATAATAACCCACCGCATCATACACACAACCCCGATGAACCCGCGGGAGATTAGACGTATCTTCAAACAATCGTTTAACCATCTGCACAGGCTCGGGGTTTCAAAGAGGGCCCCTGTAGGCGTTGCCTCCATAGGCCCCCTCGACATCAGGAGGGGGGTGGTCCGCAACACGCCCAACCTAGGCCGCCTAAAGGTAAGCTTGAAGGATATAATTGAGGAATGCCATGGAGCGAAACCGGCGATACTCAATGATGCAACGGCCGCGGCCCTTGGTGAGACAGTCTTCGGCAGGTGGCGTGGCGTCAAAAACCTCGTCTATATAACAGTAAGCACGGGAATAGGCGGTGGGGCGGTTGTTGACGGACACCTCCTCGTAGGAAAGGAAGGCAACGCCGTGGAGATAGGCCACATAGTGGTAGATTACAGGAGCCGCGTGAGATGTGGATGCGGCGGGCGTGGACACTGGGAGGCCTTATGCTCCGGCACCGGCCTGCCCAAGCTGGCGAGAGCAATTACTGGAAAAACGCGTTGGAAGACAGCCGCAGAAGTATTCGACGCAGCCTCTAGGGGCGATAGGCTGGCCTTAACCGCTGTTAGAGAGATGGAGTACTTGAACGCAGCGGCGTACGCATCTGTGATAAACACCTTCGACCCCGAGGTGGTGGTAGTCGGGGGAGGGGTTGCTTTAAACCACCCCCGTGAGACGTTGGAGAGGCCCTTGAAACACTTAAGGGAGTATAGGCTGCTCAGGTCGGTGTTTGTCTTGACAGAGTTCGGTGCAGACGCCCCGTTGATGGGGGCTGTTGCCGCCGCTCTGAAACTTCCTGAAAGCTAATATATGCTCGCTATAGCAGATTTCTTATGAAAGCCTTTGTTCTGGGCACTGTGGGTACGCGGAGCAGTTTGCTGGACACGTTGAGCGGTGTCAGGGGCGATAAAAATGTTGAGGAATCATACCTCATCTGGGGCCCCTACGACATAATCTCAAAGGTCAGGGCCGACTCGCTTCCACAGCTGAACAGCATACTCGACGTCATGAGGGAGCACGGAGTGGTTGACACCAATACGTTGATAGTGAACGAGGGCGGTCTCTCGGTGGAGAGGGAGGGCTGTGGGGGGAGACGTAAGTCTGCCTATGTTTTCATCAAGATGAGACGTCCTTCGGCGCCGAAGCTCTGGGAAAAATACCTTATGTCGATAGAGGATGTGTTGGAGGCGCATGAGCTGTTCGGGATGTGGGATGTGGTTGTCAGTGTTGCGGAGGAGGCGCGGGAAGACTTTTTCAACAGGTTCTTCAAAAAGCTATGGCTCCTGACGGAGGTAAACATGACATCCACACACACAATGTTCACGGTAAAAGAGTAGTAGGGTTACAGTTAATACCGTACAAACAGGCTTCGCAACCGCGATGGAGGCCCTCAAAGAGTTTATGCGACGCGTCCCGCAATGCGTTACCGTTGTAACATCCTACAAGGACGGTGAGCCGCACGGCATGACGGTAAGCTCATTCACCTCCGTCTCCGCCAACCCCCCTCTCGTCATGGTTGCGTTGGAGAGGAACACGCGCACATGTAAGGTTGTATCGGAAACAGGGTTTTACGCGGTCAACCTGCTGAGCCATCTGCAGATGGAGGTTTCCGAGAACTTCGCCTACACCCCGCACGACACGAGGTTTGAAAAGGTGGCATACCGCGTTGAGGGCGGCAGGTTCCCGGTAATAGACGGTGTGCTGGCCGTACTCTTCTGCAGAGTTGTTAAACAGGTTGAGGCCGGGGACCATGTTCTCTACATAGGCGAGGTGATGGGTTCGGAGACCTACATGGATGACAAACCCCTGGTATACCTTAACCGGCGGTATTGGACTGTTAAGGAACTAGCCTGAAACGGTCGCGTGGGAAAAGTATCGTCTCCCTAATGTTTGTACGGCGTGTAAGAACCATAAGCAGCCTTTCAAAGCCAAGCCCCCAGCCGGCGTGGACCGGCATACCGTAGCTGAAGACCTTGAGATGGTCTTCGAAGGACGCTGGGTTTAGACCCTTCTCCTCCAGACGTTTGCGGAGAAGCTCCCCGTCAGAGACGCGGGTCCCCCCGGATGCGAGTTCAAGCCACTGGTACATCAGGTCGAAAGACTCGGAAACCTTCGGGTCCCCGCTGCTGGGCTGTATGTAGAAAGGTTTGATGTCGGTCGGGAACCCGGTGATGAAGTAGTAGCTATGGAACTTTTTGGCCAGGGCCCTTAGATGGGGTGTGCCGAAATCCTCTCCATAGCTTATCGAAACACCCATGGATTTCAGGATTTCGACGGCCTCCTCATACGTTATCCGGGGGAAGGGTGTGCGCGGGGGCTTAAGCTCGACTCCTAGACTTTTCAACTCCCTGCCGTTCACATCGATAACGTTCTTAACAACATAAACAACAGCGTCCTCCAAAAGCTGCATAACGTCATCCATGTCCGCAAAAGCCTGTTCAATATCCACTGATGTGAACTCGCTGACATGGCGTCCCGTATGCGACTCCTCCGCCCTGAAGTAGGGCCCTATCTCGAAGACTTTCTCAAACACAGTCGTCAACTGTTCTTTGTAGAGCTGGGGGCTTTGCGCAAGATAGGCTGTTCTGTCAAAATATTTCACCTCGAAAAGCTCCGCCCCGCCCTCCGTGGCCGACGCAATTATCTTGGGCGTCCTAACCTCTACAAACCCTTTCTGATGGAAAAAGTCGCGGAGAGCCTTGAGGACCGTGCTCCCGATAATGAATATGCTTTTCACCTCCTCCCTCCTCAGGTCGAGAATGCGGTGTTTCAGCCTTACGTCAAGGCCGGCCGGCACCTTCCCAGTCGTGTCGTATTCGAGGCGTGGCGCCGCCCTGCTTAAGACAGTGAGCCTCTTTCCAACAACCTCAACCCCCAGCCTTGATTTCGGCTGCTTCACAACGACGCCGCTAACATAGACAACAGACTCGCTCGGCAAATTATCAAGCGCGACCTCAGTATTCTCGTCTACCTCCCCCCTTCTGAAAACCACTTGACATTTTCCCGAGACATCGCGGACGAGCACGAAGACGAGTTTGCCGAGATCTCTGACCTCATGGACCCATCCGAAAACATCCACACCCACCCCATCCATCTCGGGCTTAATCTCGCCCGCCATAACACGACGCGACAGAGCTTCCTTCAGACTTTTGTCCAGCATCTCCTCACCTTTCCGCACGGCTGTGAACTTTTCTTCTCATAAACTCAAAGCTAACCGATAGGCCCTTCACATTTCTCACAAGCTCTGATAGGAGGTTTGTAGGGGTTTTCACAGACCTTTCGTCATCGACCACAACCCTTATCTCCTCCGTCTGGTCCGGGAGCCACACCCTGTTGACCGTCACGACGCGTGCGGGCGCAATCAAGCTCTGTATGAACCTGTTAAGGTCTCTGAATTCCTCTATGAGCTGTGTTTCGAGGCCTGTTGCCCGCGATACTGCTTCACGCATTTTTTCGAGAACTTCTTGTGGCAGACGGCTTGGCCCACCCTCCCGAAGGACGACGAAGAGCTTGTTGTTCAGCCTGAAACTCCTGACATATGAGAGAGATGATATCCTCGGGTCATGTCTCTCATGCTCGAGGAGGGCCTTCATCACCGTCAGGTCTGTCTGGGTAAGCTCACCGCCGCGGAGTTTAGCCTCACACTTGCTGCAAAGGACACCTGTCCTCAGGTCGAATGTGCATACCGGGAATTCCAACCTTTGCACCTAGAGGCCATGCAGGGCCCCTCAGGACTGTCCGATAACTATCTCTATCGTGCTGACGTTAAGTGTTCTGTTCTGCTCGTCGGTTATCTGCTCTGTGCCAAGCCTTATGTCCTTGACCTGCAGGTTTGACAGAAACCTGTTCTTAGCTATCTGGACGACGTCGACAGCCCTGCTTATGGCCCTCCCGCGTGCCTTCACGACGACCTCCTTGGAGCCTCCCTGGAACCCGGTCAGGACGGCTAGGACATAGCTCATCGCAGGTTTCTTACCCACGAGAACCGTGGGAGCTATCTGTTTCTCCGCCAACCGCATCCACCTCTACAGATATCCTTTCTGTAAAACGTATTATTTTAAGTATTCTTTTTCCTTCTCGCATCCCACGGACATACAGTCTGAATAAATCCCGGAAATAGCCTTTAAAGCCTTCCCGCTTTTCTAAACCAGATGTCCAGCATGGAAAACGGCGGCGGAGGTTCTTCAGTCAGTGATGAGGCCCGTAGGCTGGTGGAGCTAGGCTTCCGTCTAGGCTCGGAGCAGAGAATAGTGTCGGGGAAGGAGTATGAGTCGAAGTGGGTGCGGGAATGGTTTGAGAATAGGTTGTTTGAGCCTGTCGTCGATGAAGGCCGTCCAAAGTTCTTCATATGCGTCCCATACGCCTACCAGAACGGCCCGCTACATCTGGGCCACGGCTTCACCTTCACACGCGGCGATGTGATAGCCCGCTACAAGCGGATGAGAGGCTTCAACGTCCTCTTCCCGTGGGCATGGCACTGGACAGGTGAGGCGGTTGCCGGTACGAGCGAGAGGCTGCGCAAGGGAGATGAAACAATAATGAGGATGCTTGTGGAGATTGACGGCGTCCCCGAAGGGCTTCTGAAATACTTCGAACACCCGGAGTTCATCTGCGCATACTACACCGCTGAAAATAGGCAGCTAGTCAGGGTAATGGGCTGGTCCGTGGACTGGAGCAGGGAGTTCTACACAACAGACCTACACCCCTACTACAGCAAATTCATCCACTGGCAGTACAGCGTCCTTAGGAGGCGTTCGCTTGTCACGATGGGCCGCCACCCAGTAGTATGGTGCCCTGTTTGCCAGAGTGCGACAGGGGACCATGACAGGCTCAAAGGCGTAGGAATATACCCCGAAGAATTCACGCTTGTCTACTTCACGTTCGGGGACATTAAGCTCGCAGCAGCGACGCTCAGACCTGAAACAGTGTACGGCGTTACAAACATATGGCTCAACCCCGACGCGCTTTACTCCGTGGTTGTTAAGGACGGTGTAAAGATATTGGTCAGCGCGGACGCGGTCAGGAAGCTCTCCGAGCAGTGGCAGAGGCTGCAGGTGCTGGAAAGCTTTGAGGGTAAAAGGCTTATCGGAGGCAAAGCCAGGGCCCCGTTGACGGGTAAAGAGGTCCCGATTCTCCCAGCATGGTTCGTCGACCCGTCGTTTGGGACGGGCGTCGTATACAGCGTACCAGCCCACGCACCCTACGACTACGTAGCCTTGAAGGAGCTGAAGAATAGCCCTGAAAAACTAGCCCCCTACGGAGTCAACCCCAAGACCGTTGAAGAGCTCAAGCCGGTCAAAGTCATTGCGGCTGAAGGGTTCGGCGACCACCCAGCCGTCGAGGCTGTTGAAAAGCTTGGAATAACCAGCCAGTCTGACGAAAGGCTTGAGGACCTGACTAGGGAGATCTACTCGAAGGAGTTCCATAAAGGGGTTATGGTGGTTGAAGAGTATAGGGGGAGAACTGTAGCCGAGGCGAGGAGCCTGATACGGGAGAGGCTGAAGAGCTTGGGTGAGGGCGATACATACTACGACCTATCGGGGAAAGTTGTGTGCAGGTCCGGGGACGAATGCCTTGTAAAGATCGTGGAGGACCAGTGGTTTCTGAAGTTTTCAGACCCGGAGTGGAAGGAGAAGGTTAGGAGACATCTAGCGGTGATGAACGTCTACCCGGAGGAGGCCCGGGCCTGGTTTTACAACGTCGTCGACTGGCTACATGACTGGGCCTGCACCAGGAAGACGGGGCTGGGGACACCTCTTCCATGGGACCCTTCATGGAAGGTTGAGACGCTGAGCGACTCAACAATCTACCCAGCCCTCTACACTCTCAGCAGGCTTCTGAACAAAAACCCGGACGCAGCCGCCAAGCTCAACACCGAGGCCCTCGACTACGTCTTCCACGGAGTCGGCGACGCAGACATTGTGGCCGCCAAGTCCGGCATCGACCCATCACTACTCAGATCGCTGCGGCGGGAGTTTCTGTACTGGTACGGCGTCGACATGAGGGTTTCGGCTAAAGACCTAGTACCCAACCACCTAACCTTCTACCTCTTCCACCACACGGGGATATTCGGAGAGGAGCACTGGCCCCGCGGAATAAGCGTTAACGGCATGATCACCATTGAGGGACAGGTGATGTCCAAGAGCAAGGGCAATTTCATACCTTTGAAGAAGGCCGTCGCAAGGCATGGAGCCGACGCGACAAGAATTGCCCTCATGCTGAGCGCCGAAGACCTCGACGACCCCGACTGGCGTGAGAAAAACGCCGAGGAGGCCGAGCAGTTTGTCCAGAACTTTCTCACAATCGTAAGAAGGGCGGCTGATGCGGAGGATGCTGAGGGGCCTGCCGACAGATGGCTTCTGGCGGCTCTGAAGCTGTCTGTGAAAACGGTTACGGAGGCCTTGGAGGCCGCTAAGACCAGGACTGCCTGCAACGAAGTTGTCTACGGCATGCTCAACAACTGGAGGTGGTGGGTTAGGCGGAACGGCGGCAGAGTAACGCGGGCCGGCAGGACATACTCAGAGACATGGACCTGCCTACTCGCGCCTTTCGCACCCTTCGCAGCCGAGGAGGCGTGGAAACTGCTTGGGAAAAACGGGTATGTCTCCACCTCGAGATGGCCTGAAATGCCGTTGACGGAGGAAGACCTCAAACACCTCATCTACGAGAAGGCTTTGGAGGAGTTGATGGATGACGTGAGGGAGGTTTTGAAGGTTGTCAAGGGCCAGCCCAGCACTGTGAAGCTCTATACAGCAGCGGGCTGGAAGACCATGTTCGCCGAGAGAATCCTTCGTTCAAAGCTTGGTGACGCGTTGAAATGGCTTGCCGAAACATTTCCAGAAAAGCTGGGGGAGGGGCGGAGGATAGGGCCGAGGCTTGTACAGGAGCTCAGGGGCTGGCTGGAAAAACACAACTCGCTCTGCAGCGCTGCCGGGTTCAGGCCAGACGAGGATGTGCTTGTTGAGCTTATGAGGAGGGGCCGTTCACTCTGCCTTGACGCTGCAGCCATTATCGAGCGTGAGGCCGGCTTGAAAGCCGTTGTGCTGGATGAGTCGGAGGCGGTGTCAGATGCGGAGAGGGAGAAGGCCGTCAACTCGCTTCCCCTAAAGCCAGCCATATACGTGGTTACGGGTTAGCGGGATGGGCGGAAGGGTTCTATTTGTTGTCCTTTCAGGCCCTTCAGAGGTTGAGAAGGCGCGTCAAGCCCTCCGCATAGCCCGCAACATGGCTAAGGAGAAGTTTGTCGACGACGTGAGAATGCTGTTCGTAGGGCCTGGGACCACCCTGCTCGACCCATCAAACCCACACTACTCCCTCGTCGAAAACTACCTAAAAGCACTAAACGAGCTCAAGGTCTACGTTGCAGTCTGCGCCGGCAATGCGAGGGCCTACAACCTCGATGAAAAAATAGACAAACAGCTGGTTGTGATGGACGACTCGACGGCTGTCTTGGCGGAGGCCGTTGCAAAGGGATATGTTATAGTAACCTTTTAATACGTCGGAAGATAAGATTATGCGCCCATGGTTTCTGCAAAACTTGTCACAGCATCTGTGGTATCACTCGTCATAGGCCTCGTGGCAGGGATATTCCTCAGCCCTCTGGTCATGCCGCCGCCGAAGACCGAGGTTGTATCCGTAAAGTTTGTGCTCGACTGGGCTATCCAAGGCCCGCAAGCACCTTTCATAGTGGCTCTGGAGAAGGGGTACTTTGCGCAGGAAGGGTTGGCCGTCATAATGGACAGGGGCTATGGCTCGGCTGACGCCGTCTCAAAGGTGGCCTCGGGGGCTTACCAGATAGGCTATGGGAGCCTCGACGCCCTCATAGAGTTTAACGTGAAAAACCCGGGAAAGGAGCTGATGGCGGTCTACGTTGTGCTTAACAGCCCGCCATACTCTGTGATCACTTTGAAGGGAAAGGGGATAAACAGCCCGAAGGACTTGGAGGGTAGAAAGATAGGGGCCCCTGAGGGAGACGCGCCGAGACGTCTTTTCCCTGTCTTCGCAAAAGCTGTTGGAATAGACCCGGCTAAGGTCGAGTGGGTTAGCATGTCGCCGCCGTTAAGAGAGCCGTCCCTTGTTAAAGGCGAGGTCGACGCCATCACAGGTTTCTACTTTACAGGCTACCTGAACCTGTTAGCGCTCAACGTTAACCCCGGGGACATCGTGGCATTCAAGTACAAGGACTACGGCGTGGAGCTTTACGGCAACGCCATAATAGTGAGAAAGGACTTTATGCAGTCTAACCCTGAAGCTGTGGCGAAGTTCGTCCGCGCCGTCAACCGCGCGCTGAAAGAAGTTATCGCAGACCCTGAGAAGGCCGCTGACTACGTTAAGCAACGGGACCCGCTGGTCGACAGGAATGTGGAGCTGGAGAGGCTTAAGCTAGCTCTTAGCGATAACATTCTGACAGAGGAGGTTAGACGTAACGGGCTGGGGGCAGTCGACAGAACAAGGCTTGAGAAAACAATCCAATCAGTCGTGACAGCCTTCAACCTCCCACGAACACCGTCCCCCGACGAAGTCTTCACAGACAGATTCCTCCCGCCGAAGGAAGAGAGAACCATTTAAACACCACATCTTTTTTTAATACGGGTGAGGGGTTGATCGAGTTAAGGAATGTAAGTCTTGAGTATGTTTCCAGAACTGGGTTTAGGCAGTTTTCTGTGATTAGGGCTTTGGATAATGTGAGTCTATGGGTTGAGAGGGGGAGTTTTACAAGCATAGTTGGGCCCAGCGGGTGCGGTAAGACGACAGTGCTCAAGCTTGTTTCAGGCCTTCTAAAACCAACCTCCGGAGAGGTCTATGTTGATGGGCGTAAGGTGGAGAAGCCGCTGAACATCGTTGGGATGGCTTTCCAGAACCCCGTGCTGCTGCCGTGGAGGTCTGTCCTCCAAAACATTCTCCTACCCCTTGAGGTCGTTGAACCACATAAGTCTAGGCTGGAAAACCACAGGGACGAGTATGTTGAGAAGGCGTTAAGGCTGTTGAGGCTTGTCGGCCTTGAAGGCTTCGCCAACAAAAAGCCATGGGAGCTTTCGGGAGGTATGCAGCAGCGTGTCTCCCTCTGCAGAGCGCTGATACATGACCCGGCAATCCTCTTGCTGGACGAGCCCTTCGGAGCCCTAGACCTCTTCACCCGCGAGGAGCTATGGTCAGTCATCCAGAGCCTCTGGATGGAGACAAAGTGCACAGTCCTCATGGTTACACATGACCTACGCGAGGCACTCTATCTCTCTGACAAAATATACGTGATGAGCCCAAGGCCTGGACGCGTAATAAACATGGTGGAGTCAAAGTATCCACGTCCACGCAGCATGGACATCACCTACACAGACCAGTTTGTCGAACAGATGCACTCCCTCAGGGCCATGATACAGGTGAGGTAAATGCTGAGGACGCCGTTATCGGTAGTGGTCTCGAATACTTTGAAGGAATACGCGCCCGCTGTGCTGGTCTTTCTAGGTTTCTTCGCCGCCTGGGAGCTCAGCACAATAGTTTTCAACATACCGGAGTTCATCCTGCCTCCACCATCCAAAACCATCTACGTACTCTACATCAACCTAAACATAATAATCCAGCACTCCTACGCAACCCTCCAGTCAACCCTCATAGGCTTCGGCATGTCAATAGCTTTCGGGCTTGCTCTGGGGCTTGCGGTAGGGTATAGCTCGGTGGTCTATAAGGCGGTTTACCCTTTGCTGGTTGCCTTCAACACGATACCGAAGGTCGCCATAGTCCCAATCCTAGTCATCTGGTTCGGGGTGGGCAAGGTGCCGGCAACCCTCACAGCCTTCCTCATCTCCTTCTTCCCCATAGTCGTAAACGTTGCAGTAGCCCTGGCCACAATAGAGCCTGAGATACGTGACGTGCTTAGGTCGTTGGGCGCCTCGAAGGGGCAGATATTCATCAAAATAGGCATCCCAAGGTCCCTTCCCTACTTCTTCGGCTCCCTAAAGGTCGCCTCAACCCTCGCCTTCGTCGGCGCTGTAATCTCCGAGACAGTGGCCAGCAACGAGGGCACGGGATACCTCATGATAGCCGCCAGCTCGAGGTTCGATGTCCCACTCGTCTTCGCCGGCCTCCTCGTAATATCGCTCCTCGGGGTAAGCCTCTTCATAGTCTTCGCCCTGTTTGAGAGACGACTTGTTGGATGGGCTTACAGATAGCTTGAGGTCGTTGAGCCTAAACAGGTGGTTGAAAAAAATTCAACATCAATTTAGATGCCGTGAACACTTAAAAACACGCCTTGATGTTGAAGAATTGGACGGGCCCGTGGCGCAGAATGGACAGCGCACCGGCCTTCTAAGTCGGGGGTCGTGAGCCAAGAAGCCATAAGGCCTTGGCCGGCAGGGTTCAAGTCCCACCGGGCCCGCCACCTCATAATAGCTAAATACCCAACCCGTCACAACTAGCTTGGATTGAGCTCAACGGCGTCGAGGCTAAAAAAGAATGTTATCAAACTCCTCAAGGAGGATGTCGAGTTTCGCTACATGGTCGCGGGCCTAATCGGGCTTGACGAAATCCTCAAGAGGCTTGACAGGAATGAACAGGAGCTTGCAAGGCTACGGAGCGCCGGGCCCGGTCGAGGTTGATGTGGCAGTCGTCGACGATAAAACCATCCTGGTCGAGGTGGCTTCCCATGTAAAGAAATCAGATGTGGCTGTTTTGAGGAGGAAGGCGGAGTTGTTTGTCAGAAAGTCTGGGAGGAGGGTTGACAGGCTGCTTATGGTTACGCCCTACGCGGACGAGGAAGCGTTTAAGATGGCTACGGCGCTAGGGGTCGAGATATACACGAAGGTCTAGCCCTTAAACCTCATCCACCCCTCCATCGTCTCCCAGGCCCAGCTATAGTCTGCGGGGACTGCGTATCCGTAGACTATGCAGCCTCTCCAGACGGCGTACTGCGGGTCTTCGGTGAGCCTGATGTTAAGGTTTTCCACACCCCTCTTAACCAAGTCAAACCGTACCCTTGTAGGTGCGTCGACGGCTACGTCACGGAGCTCTGGCGGCGACGTCCATGACATGTTTCCCCCCGACAGGATTATCTGGCTGTAGAGGTGGGGCTGCAGCTCTACGGGGCATTTCTCGACAGCCTCAATTACCGAGTCCGCTATGCTTGTCATGCCGTAGAAGACCTGCTCACCTATCTTGACGTCGGCGGGCCTGGGCATGCCTCGTTTGAAGTAGCTCTCGAAGACGGGGTTGGAGGGGTTGAAAACATACTCTGCTATCAGAAACCTTGTCCATGAAAGCTCGCCTAGGTCTATCGTTATCCTTGTCCCAGCTATCTTCACCTTTTTCCTGACGTTGGCTGGGTTCTGTTTTGCGTATGCTACTGCTCTGTCCAGCTCGAGGGGTAGTAGTCCGAGCTGTTCCTTGGCTCTTCTAACAACCGCCTCCTCCTTAGCGAGGTCGCCGTAGCCGGCGTCCTTGAGTATCTCAGCCGTTATGGCGTTGGCGTCTGCGCCTCCCCTGTTTAACGCGATTATGGCCTCCCTTATGGGTGCTCTGGATATTGGTGTGACCTGTGTGTTGCCGTGGCCTCCTTCGACGACGACGCATGAGGTTGCTTTGTGCGCGATTGCTACTGCGAGAGGCTGCGGGATTATTGTGACCGCCTTCACCAGGGATTTTTCGGCGAGCTCTCGGTAGATTTCGAAGAATTTTTCATACATGTAGCGTGGAGCTGTCGCGGCGAGTGCTGCCACAACATAGAATCCGTTAAACCCGAACCCTCTAGGCTTAAACTCTTCCAGAACCATCCACGTTAGCTCCTTCAACACCTTCCAAGCCCTAGCGTCATCCCTGCCGACGACGCCGCTCTTCATAGGGTAGACCATGCGCTTAAGCAGCTCTGCGCCGCTCTCAAGGAATTGGGCAACATCCCTCCCCACCACAACCTCCTTCTCCACACCCATTATCTTTGAGACGAGAGAAGGCTCCGGGAAATAGCCCCTGTTCTCCACGACGAGGGGTTTCTCACCCTGCGTTATGGGCCCGTACTTGAAGTCGCCCGTCCCATAGTCAGCCCCGAAAACATACCGCCTCTTGTATTCCTCCTCAAACAACGAAACCACCCAGCCCATACCATGTCTGCAGAGATATATTTGGGTTCGTGTCTGGGTTTGTGTTGTCTGCACGCGGCGGTCCGGTTGGGAGGCTTGCCGAGTTCTTTAGGCGGGGCGGGTATGAGGTTGATGTTGAGGACGATGTTCTCTGGCTGAGGTCTGACAGGGTCTCGGGCGTCGTTAGGGTTGTGGGGGATGATGCGGGGGCGTCGGAGCTTCTCTCAGCCGTCATAGAGGCCGCAAG
>Ga0079995_1051995_pt1 | contig 25986 bp, 33 predicted proteins | sample FaiFalFF_MnMetaG_2_FD_69198 | JGI IMG/M metagenome (GOLD analysis project Ga0079995, IMG submission 69198) | Freshwater microbial communities from Yellowstone National Park, Wyoming, USA - Fairy Falls C (FF_Mn_C) (SPADES assembly) (version 4) | ecosystem: Environmental > Aquatic > Freshwater >...
TGCATACTCGGCAGAAGTCCTCGTCAGACACCCTGAAAACCTTATAATACATACTCCTTCCCCGAAAAGGGAAAAAGGAGGTTTAGAGGGCTATACGTATCTCATGCAATTGCCGATGTGCAGCAAGGCAGGCCTCACTGCACACCCGGACCCCGCACCAGCACCTACGCCCATCACCGGACATAGGGCCGGTGCATACGGCACATTCCCTCCGCCGCCTCCTCATCCCCGAAAATAAAAAAAGGGGGGAGTTAGATAGGTATTGCTACTGTTGCTCTTCCGTTTTGCACCGCCCGGAGTGTTGCCCCGGCTGTAGAGGATAGGATTTTTCCTGCTTCCTCCCGCCGTGCAATAACTGTAACCTCCCTCCTCTCCCGCCTGACCTCCTTTGTTAATAAGAGCTTTTCCACAAATGGCGGCATTGAAATGTATTCAGCTTTCCCAAGGTTCTCGCCGTTAAATGCTACATATAATCCGGATACGGTCTTGGTTACCGTAATCTCTGTCTGGGAGTTGATGAGGCCGACTGTTCCGCCCTGGGCAACAACCCAGAGCGACTGTTTGATAAACAGCTTCCTGTTCACGGTCTTGATGAGGACGTAGCTTATCTGGCGAGAGTTGGCGTAGAACCTGCAATTGCAGTGTGGTGGATTTCCTGGTCGAATAGCCTTTCGACAGTTCTGGCAGAACATTCCCCGAGATAAAAAATAGGGGGGTGTTCTGGAGGCCTACACCGCCCTAATAAGCGGCGTAAACCTCCCTACAGTAGAGGCATGTTTTCCCAGAGCTTCGAGGCAGTATGCCCTTCTGCTCAGGGACAAACGGGTGTTGGCATATCTCGCAGAGGTCTTCCATGCTTTTCCCCGATACCGGCTCCCACCTCACAGGAACCCCCAGAGTTCGCCCCCAACTAAGGGGTGAAGGCAGGCTTACTCTGGGACTGAAGTAGCCCTGCCGACTCAAGGCCCTCCGCCTACCCGGTGTGGGGGCACCGGGTTGGGCGCTCCTACTTAGTGGGAGCCGCTGGAACCTGAGCCCGCCCCGCCCGCCGAGCGTCGCCGCCCGACGGAGAAGGCGGAGCTATCAGGCCTCATCGGAAATCTTCTTGCCCGAGGCGGAGCCTTCGGGACGGCTCTCGGGGTTTATCCCAGAAAATCTGGGATAATTTGGGGGGTTGCCGCCCTCTGGCCAGGCCTGCCCCAACACCTCCTACCCGCAATTGCAGGTAGAGAGATGCCCCTAACGGCAGGGGAACCCCAGCCTTCTCCCCCTTGCGGGGGCGGCGGCGGGCTGGGGGGCCACGACCCCGCCTCGGGCGTCAGATAAGGGCTCTCAGCCCCGCCCTATCCCCAAAAAATAAAGGGAAGTTTAGAGGGCGGACTTAATCTCCGCCCTCAGGTAGCTGGGGGAGCTGAGCCCCCAGCACCTTTATGGCATTTATGTGCACCCAGAGGTTTTTGGTCTCGGTGGAGAGACGGGACAGGAGGTCTTTGTTCTCATCTCTCCACTTCTGTAGCCCCTGCTCTGCCGCCCTCAGTCTGTCAAGGATTTCTACAGCCGTCTCGGGGGTTATCTCAGCCCCCTTGACGACTGCACGTAGGGCGGCGTTGACCTCTGCCTTCCGCCTAATGGTCTCCCTCGGGAGGGATTTGGCGACCTCCCTCGCCGCCTCCCTCTGTCTGACAGATGTCTTGTGGAGGGCTACGGCCTGTCGGACTAGGCTACGGACTAGGGTTGTGTCTAGTTGTGTGGTCTCGGACATTTTCATATCTCACCTCCGCCCCCCACTGTCCCAAGGGGGGCCTAGGGGGGCGGGGCGAGAGAGCCCACAATAACCGCAAGGTCCCACAGCATAACCCCGTCATAGCTCACGCTCGGGGGCTCGCCATGGCCTTATCCCAAAAACCCAAAATTGGGTTTTTGGGAGCCGCATGACCGCATTAAGGGAATAAGCCAACACATTAAGGCCGTAAAAGCCGTTATTACGGCCTTAATGTGCCGACTTAACGGCTTTTCCCTTTTAGCCATGGTTGAGCTGTTGGCTCAACGCAAAAAACGTTTTTTTGTGCAAATTTAAATTTTATTGTTTTTTGGCTTAAAAAAAATAGCACAAATTTACTAAATTTGTTATATTTTATTAAAAAAATTTTTTGCAAAATTTAGTAGAGAAATCCCTGGTAATCCCTAGTAGGGTATCCTCCCTCCCCTCGGGGCGGGAGTTATCCGCCGCCTAGTTCTCTGTTGATATGCTTATACTTGATGTCCAGCCTTCCTGCCTCGATAAATAGCCTGTTCCCCTTCTCCGACAGCTCCTCAAACTCTGTTACAAGCCCCTCATCCATCATGCGCCCCAGCTCCTTTATGCTTAGCGAGGCTGATCTAACGACCTCTATCAGCTTCTTCAGCTCCTCACGTATGCCGTACAGGTTTCCCGCCTCGCCTAAGTCTCCCTCCCTGTCGATGACAACCAGGGCCTCCCAGTGGTCCAGCGACTCGTCAAGCTCGTGGATAATCGCTCCGATGCCGTCAGCTATCTCAACAACGTCCCTGTAAAGCCTATCGTAGTAATTGGAATAGTATCTGTCCGCATCAAGTGGGTTCTTCCTGATTATTTCGGCAAGCTCGGAGGGCTCCAGCTGCGTCCTAGTCCTGCCCCCAACCCTTTCAAGCAGCTTGCCCGGATACCAGGACATCGTTTACCATTCGCTACAAAAATATATAAGTTTTTGGAATGATGGAGTTCCAAGAATCCATGACTCCAAGGATTGAGCGTGGGAGGTCGTGGGTGCGTATCGACGGAAAGCAGTACAGCTACGAGAAGGCTGAGCAAATACTGTTAGAAAAGGGGCTGGTTACCAAGGCCCACAGAGCAGGTAGACCGTACTGCACAGCTCACAGGCTATCGTTCCCGGAGCATATATGGGGGAACATAAGCCGATGCCCCCTCTGCGGTCGTAATCTACGGGAAAACCCAAGGGAGAGCAAATACAAGGATAAACGAGGCAGAACATATCACGACTTGAAAATAGAGTAGGCAATTGCAGGTCGATAATGTTTTTATAGACTTGAGCCATAACTTACCTAAATGAAATTCCGGATATCTGATAACCTTGAAATTGATTACTCCAGCTACGCCGTTACGGGCATGCGTGTTTCCATTCTCGCCTCCAGCGGTGCTGGAAAGTCAAACCTGGCTGCTTTATTCCTGGAACAGGCTTTAGATCAGGGGGTGCAGGTATGCGTCATAGAGCCCGTCGAAGAGTGGAGGACGTTAAAGGCGGAGTTCGACAACGTTGTATGGGTAGGTGATGAGGGAGACATACCGCTTGAGCCAGAGATGGCTGGCACCTACGCCAAACTACTTGAGGACGGAGCCAGCATGGTGCTCACAGTATCAACAGGAGACGAGTTCAGGGACAAGGACTTCGTTGCATCGTTCCTGTGGAGCCTCTACACCAGGTGGAGAAAGGTCAGGAGGCCGATGTTCATAGTGTTTGAGGAGGCTGATGTATACGCCCCCCAGATGTGGTCGTCAACAGACAGGCTGTGCCTGTCCCGTGTAGCCACGATAGCCAAACGGGGTAGAAAACTGGGGATAAACCCGATATTCATATCCCAGAGACCGGCTGACATAAACAAGTCTGTAATAAGCCAGTCAAACATAAACTTCATAGGAAACTTCAACACCCCCCAAGACCTGGAAAGCGTCAGACAGTTCTCCAAGCTCATACATCTCGACCTCCCGACGGAGGACATAGCACGCCTGTCTCCGGGAGAGTTCTACGCAGTACTAAAGGGATACGTTTACAAGATAAGGTCGTTCCTTAGGCGAACACCTCACGGCGGAATAACCCCGGAGCTTACTAGGCAGATAAGGCCGGAACTCGCATCATCTGTTGAGGAGATCAGGGAGACAATAGAGAAGGAGATGGAGAGACTAAGAGCAGAGAGAAGCGAGATAGAGAGGTTGAGACGTGAGAACGAGCAGCTACGGAAAAAGATACAGGAATACGAGGAACAGATGAAGACACTCAAAATAATCAAGGAAGTACCAATAGAGATACAGGCGAAAGCACCAGCAATTGCAGTAACAGCCACACCACAGACACAAACACCACAGCTGCCGGAAGCAATCCTGAAAAGCCCATACCCGGAGACCGTCAAGGTCTGGCTCTACCTAGTCCAGAGGATGGAACCGGTCTCACTAAAGGACATACGGGCTTCCACAGGGTTCAGCGAAGACAGGGTTAGGCGGGTGGTGAGATACCTTCGGAACAAAGGGCTCGTGAAGGCCGACACAGCCCACGTCGCCGGAGTAGGCTACGTGATCAGGCGTGTAACAGCCAAGCCGGTCTAGAGTAGGGTATTCTGATGATAAGGTAAACGCTTATATTCCTGCCCAAACCAAATTTTAATTGAGGAAAAATGGGTTGGGAACTACCAATCGCTGTCTTCGCAATAGCCATACTGTTTGCTGTATTTGGAGCCTTCTTCATTAAAAGGATTAGCGGCGGAGCCATGTCAGCTAGAGCGGCTTTCGTCAAACCCTTCAAAATACTTGTGGCACCGTTCTACGTAGCGAGAGTAGGAGCAGTATTCGTACTGGTGGTGGCAGGCATAGCCTTCCTCCTAGCGGCACCATACTACGTCACCTTCTCCACGGTCACGGGCTACAGGTACACCATCAACCCTGTTTACGGGACGCTGAGATACCTCGACAGTGTGTGTGTAGCCACAGGCGGGTACGTCCCTGGCGGGGGTGACAGCTCCGTAGTGGTCGCAAATGCCTGCAACCTATATGAGCGCCTTACATTGGACAAGGCGGTGCGGGCGATCGAGGTGCTGGAGACGCCGGTAGTATCGTACACTACGTTGTTGCGTTTCAGGCCCGACTTCGTACTCTTCGGACTGGTATTCATCATCGCCGGAACAATCCTGACAGCATACTTCCTAGCGAAGGCGAACACCGAGGCTGCGAAGGCCGCAGGCGTCTGGGCTGAGAAGCCCTGACATGCACCTGGCGGAGTACGTCGGCGTGTTCCTCATAGTCGCAGGCGTCGTAGGCTACTTTGTCTCGGCGGCCACGGGCTGGGACATTCCGTCTAGGGAACTGCTGTCAGCGGGCCTAGCACTATTAGGCGGAACATGGGCCGGTATTTATGTCGGGAGAAAAGGTGTCTATTGACATGGTTGTAGCTAAGCTGAGAAAAGAGCTGGACAGGTACGGCGCTACCGGGGTTGGACGGGGCCTCAAGATAAAAGGAGGAAGGGTGACCGACCAGGAGTGCATAGTCTTCTTCGTACCCAAGAAACTTACGTTCTCACAACTTCTCAGCTTGGGTCTGGAGGAGATACCTAAGACTATCGAGGGCTACCCCACCGACGTGGTGGAGGTCGAGTTCCGTGTAAGACAGGATGACAGCAGATACCGTCCAATCAAAGGAGGAATAGCGGGGATAAACTACCGTGAGCGGGCGACTGGAACGTTGGGCTATGTCTCATCAAACGGCGAAATACTTAGTAATAATCATGTCCTCGCACTCGGTTCGACGGAGGCTGCGAACATCGCTAATAAGGGGGACGGCATCATCCAGCCCGGCTGTTTTTCCGAGGATACAAGAGTCCTAACTGAAAACGGGTTGAAATACTTTTATGAACTCATGCCAGAAGACAAAATAATGACGTTGAATTTGAAGACCGGCGAAATTGAGTACCAAAAACCTTTGATGATTCACCGTTACTACTATTCTGGAAAGATGGTGAAGTTTAAAGGACAGATGTACAGCTTCCTAGTTACTCCAAACCATCAACTTGTAGTCGCTAATGAAGTAGGACGAAGGCGAATAGAAATAGTTGTGGCTGAAGAATTTGTTAAAGGGTACAAGCTCGTATACGAGCAGGCGAAAAAACTACAAGCCCAACTAGGGAATAAATATCGGGAAATAGGCCGTAGGCTGGGTATTAACCCGCATACAGTAAAGACTTGGCTTTACTATGGGAGCAAACCAGGAATAAAACATGGCTGCTATGCTTTTCTAAAAACCGGGAAATGGAACTGCGAAGATAGAGAATTCTTCACCATTCCACTAGTGAGGTCCACCCGCAAAACGAAGGGAATTACGAGATTTAGGATGGATGATTGGCTGGAGTTCTTTGGCTGGTATATTTCGGAGGGGTCTCTAGGAGGGCCTTCGAACGAGAGCAGACATCACTATAAGATTCAAATCAGGCAAACAAAACCTGAAAACTTAAAGAAAATAGCCGAGGTGGTTAAAAGGCTTGGATTTAAACCGAATATAAGATTCGGCAAGGAGGGAGGGGTGACTTTTTTCTCAAAAGAACTTTACTACTACCTCAAGCAGTTTGGCCATGCAAAAGATAAGTTCATACCTAAGGAACTAAAAAACCTTCCAGCAACGAAACTAAAAATACTCTTGTCAAGCTTACTTGCCGGAGACGGGTCCTTTGTTTCGCCAGATGAGTACAGTGGGAGCGTTTTCTGGGGGAACCCAAGAAGGTACACCACCTCCTCCAAGAAACTGGCCGATGATTTAGTCGAGATTGGAATTAAATGCGGTTACGCTGTCTCAATATCGGAGAGAAGTAATGTCGGGTTCGCAAAAGGGAAGATGTATGTCATAGGGTTTTCGAGCAGGAACCTTACCCCTAGAATTACCAAAGAACCTGAACTTATAGATTACCAGGGAATGGTCTACGATGTAACAGTTCCGAATGGTACGCTCATGGTCGAACATGATGGGAAGCTTACTTGGTCTGGAAACAGTCACGGGGGCGGAAAATACCCGGACGATAAAGTAGGCGAGCTTGACCGCTGGGTAGTGTTAAAGGTATCAGGCTCCACAGATGGTTGCCTCATCGGTAACGCAGTTGCCAAGAGCCTAAATGCAATTGCAAGAGTTCTAGGCAGACGTGGAAGGTTCCAATACATCTACTCCACAGCGTACAACAGGGTTGATGGAGCTGTGGCGAAGGCTACCGTGGACTACGAGGAGGGCGTGATGGTCGAGCCGGGCAAAGTCGTCAAGCTCGAAAAACCAGACCCGAAGCCGGACAGGAAACTTGGTGCGGCCAGGGCAAAGAGGGGCAGGACAACGCTCTTCACCATCGGCACGGTTTACGCAGTCGATGTCACGGTCCCGGTGTCCGGATACGCCGGAAACACCACGGCATACTTCGAGAACCAGGTGGCGATAATAGGCGATGGAGATAAACCTTTCAGCCTCGGTGGCGACAGTGGAGCGCTAATCTACGACTCGAACACGATGAAGCCGACCGAGCTGCTTTTCGCCGGAGGCAGAACACCGGACGGACTAGACATCACGATAGGAAACCCAATCGAATACGTAATAGAGGAACTGAATTACAAATTCTGAATCTATTGAGATGTTTCTTCCACGGCTCTGGCGGTTGCTCTCCTTCTAGGTCGTGGTGGCGGTGGTGGAGGACTTGGCGGTAAAGCTGCCGCCCCTTTTGATGCAGCACTTTTAACCATCCTACTCGCTACTGATTCTATCCACTTCTCTCTCTCCTCCTTACTCAACCCCGGGGGACCGAACTTATCAACCCAGCCTTCAGCCAGCCTGCGTGCCCACATCCTAACGAACGCCGCAGCCTCCTCCCCAGATATGTCTGCGGGCAGTTCTACTTGGAATTCCACTATCTGATATCCACGTCTGCCCCTCAAGCTTTTGACAACTGGCTCCTCTAAAATGAACGTCCTACGCTGGCTTAGCCTGTCGAGCAGGCGGTCAAGTATGCCGCCCTCACGCTCCAGCTCAAGCATCGGATATAGGTTATCAGTATCATATTTAAGGTTTATAGCTCGTTGACCACAACCCTCACAGCAGCCCCGAGAGCTATTGCGACGACGCTGCCGGTGTATACGTCGTTAGCATATACTTCAAAGTCCATCAGCATGACGCTGAATGTTGCCGTGGAGACCGTTGAGTGGAGTCCGAGAAAAACTGTACCGACATCCAGGAGGCGTACGTAGAACTCAGCCCTGTCCGGGTTGGGGTTCAGCAGGGTTATCATGTTGGCTGTAGGCACCGTGGCTATACGCTGCGTAGTTAGTGTTGCACGCTTGACTGGCTGTGTCTGGGCAACTATCGGGGACAGGATCGTAGCTATCGTACCCACCAGCGCTACAGTGCCCAGATACGGCTGGGACACTATTGTGCCGACCACACCGACGGTCCCGAGAAACGTCTGGGGACCTACTGTACCGACAACGGTTATGCTCCCTGTCCTTACATCGGTCTGAACCGTACCCACTATGGTGGCGGGCACTGTCCCGATAATCCCTACCTTGGCCTGGGTCTGGTAGGTTGTCATTCAAAAATAAATGATTATTGCACGGTATATAAATTTATCGAGCTCCCAGAGCTGTAAGCCTGCGCCGCCTCCGGACAACAGCAGGCGGAGGTGGGGCGGTCCACTCCCCACTCATGAAGAAGTGCTTTAATGCGACATGCAAGGCTACGTGGTCACCGTAACGCCCTGGAACTCCTCCCACTCAACCATGATTGATACCCTGAAGTCTGCGTCGCCCACCGCCTCCTGCCTAAGAGCCAGCCCTTGTCCAGGTCTAAGTATTATGTCCGACCTCCCGTCACCCCTATCGAAGGATAGGTTGAAGATACCGGTGATCTGGCCCACCGCCCCGGGTGTGATGAGGCTGAACATCCTGTTCTCAAAAGTCACCGTAACACCGGCAAACCTTATATCGACGGTCGGCGTCGGGTAGCTGGTATCCTTCTTCCCTACAGAGGTGGCTGAAAATGTCGTTCCACCACTCGCTGAGGTTATCCTGTATAGTGTGCCCTCGATATATACCGCTGCCGCTACCGTGACCCAGTTAATGACGATCCTGCGGACAGCCATGAGGTTGGTTGATGTGCTTGGGTTGAATATGCTGTGGTAGACGTAGCCAACGGCGGTGCTTCCCGAGACGACTGGTGAGGCGTACTGGTACACCCCAATAAGCCGGCGTGGGGAGCCGACTACAAAGACCTCCTCCTCAACAACGTTTGCACCAATAGTCTTCTCAATCGTCCTCACTTTTTTCCCGGTTGAATCGGGTGGAACCTGTATGTACGCCTCCACACTCATCGCTTATGGTCCCTCCGACAGTGATCCCTATCCTTCTCATAGCTATACATGCATTCCGGGTTAGAGCAGTGTTCATATCCGCATGGAGCGGTGGTAAAAGTGCTCCCACATGCGGAGCAGATTACACTACCGCCTGTCATTTGTTTTACCACCATACCAGTTGATAGATGTTGATGCTGTATATATGCATTAATCAAACTGTGGAATAGTACACAGTATACCAGTCTATGGCTGACAGGCTGGCCACAAGAGTTGAAAACCTAACCCCCTTCGATGAGAATATGAATCCTGTTGTGTCGTAAGCCGGAGCTATCAGCCTCGCTATAATGGTTCCTAAAGCTGACGTGGCGCCATAATTCAGAAGAGTTATAATTATCGTGGATGTCGGGGCTGATAACAGGCCGAACAGCCTGCCAGACGGGTGGTGGACCGTCGCGCTCACGGTCGAGGTGAAATAGGATAAGCCGCCAGCCTCCTCCGTCCTTATCGTTCCGATTACACCGGTCTTAGCCTGGGTCTGGAAAGACACGCATATTAGCTGTTAAAGGCTATATAATAGTTTTGACATAACTCGTTGGATGCTAATCCAGCTACTGCTCGAAATCCTCAGAAACAGACCTATAATAAGCCTCATACTCTCACTCCTCACGGGCGGAGCTGCAACTGCAACACCGGCCCAGCCCCAGAGGGTCAGCAACACGGAGCTGTGGGAGATTAGGAGGTCACCCGAGGGAAGGATAGAAAACATCGTCATCCACAGAAACGTCGTAGTCAACGGGGCGGAGAACACATATACGGCGGCTGAGCCCGTGAGAAGGGTGCTGGAGCTTGACTGACGCAAAAATATCGACCGAGAAGATAGCGCCGGTACTGCTTGACGAGATACTTAACGAGCTTAAGCAGATAAAGAAGGCACTGACCGGCGATGGAATAGTCGTCCCGGTAATGCTCACGCTTAAGGACGGTGAGATAAAGACGCTTAACGAGAACCCAACAGAGTACTACAGGGACATAGACATAGTTAACAGGGGTCCTGGAACCATATACGTATCGCTTGAGTTGTTGCGAGACGGCAAAAAGATATTCAGGTCCCAGGAGATAGAGATACTGCCCGACGAGTCAGACAGTCTGAACTTCAACGAGCCGAGAATAGGAAGAGTAATACTAAGGTCGTCGGGCGAAACAAGACTGAAGATCGTCTTCTCGTCGTGATTTAAGCACCGGGCGGTAGCAGGCTTATTACGGCGTCTTGCACACCCGACGACATGACTACACTACTTCGCCTCTATCCATACATTTATTTCTGACGGTGCGACCTCCCCGGTGATTGTCTTAAGCCTTATGAATCCGACGCATGCACCTGCGCCATCTAACGCTATCGTGTTTCTCCGTGATACGTCGAACAACGTTGAGACCAGCATATATCCCGCGAGCGGCCTAGAGTTTTCGATGTCGCCGGTGGGAGAGTTCTCAACCTCGACAGTTATAGGCTGGTCCGCGTCTATCTCTATGAGCATCTTGTTAAGGTCCCTGACGTCTATGAAGTCCATACCGTGAATATCCACGTCCGGGATGTATATCGTCGAGCTTTCCGGGGGACTAGTGTAGGATATCGGCCCAGTAACCGTATACGTTGTTCTTACCTCAACCGAGATCGTTCCACCTACTGGTACTACCGTCCCCGTTATATGTAAAGGCGCCCCGGGCCTAACCGTCGCTATATCCACTGGCATTAATATTCTTGTCTGTGCTACGACTACGCCGCCAGTAAGTGCAGGCAATCCATAAACTCGTGAAATTATGCGTATTTAAAAGTTATGGTTCGGTGACGAATGCCTCATGGTAGACAGCCCCTATGTCGTCCGTATAGTTGTATGCGAACCCGATCTTGCCGTTGACGAGAGAGTGGCTTACCGTAGGTCTACACCTATCTGAGGGTCGTCGGGAAAGGTTGGCTACTGTATATGGCTCGTCTAGCGTATCTGATGCGGGGTAGTAGACTCTTCTTCTGATAGTTGACCGCCGATCTGTCAGCCATGTTATATATATCTTGTCTCCTACCGTATCATGCGTCATCATTCCTAAATCAAATTCGTCAACACTTTCTTCTTCCGGTACTATGGTGTCTATTAAACTGATGTTGTTATCTTCAAAGGAATACTTGTATAGATTCCTATCGTATTGTATATAGGCATCGTCTCCACGTGTTATAATGTTATATGGTGGCGTATCCCGACTAGGTGTAATACTAAATGTCTTTGTAGGTAACCATGAAGTCCCATCCCACACCTTTACGTTCAAGTTCGCTGTATCTATATCAAATTGTTCGTCATTCCAATGAAACAGCACCTTTCCACCGGTGAGACGTCTAACTGTAACTCGGGAATTCTCATAAGAGGGGAAAGTATATGGGAATCCATTAGCAGTATCGGTGACCCACGTACCATCATTAGTAGAAGATTTTGTTACGACTACCATACTAGCGCCGAAGTCTTCATACGCTATCCACGGATACCCATTGGTATCAGTCGTAATACTTATAGTTTGTGACTTAATAGTTTCTACGAAATACCAGGCAGGATCTCCAGGCGGGTCTCTCTGAAGAGTTCCGCCAACCGGTATAAACCTGCGATAATATATGTCAGAAAAACCAGTGATAATGTCGGTAGATAATATCGCTATATGTAGATAAGTGCCATCAAAAAAAGTATCAAAGCGAAACCCCTGTATCATAAGTAACGGTGTATCTATTACAGTCGGAGGTGTCCACACAACCCCATTACTACTTACAGTATATAGTAGGTCCATACCGTCAGAAAAGAAGAACCAGTAAAGTCCATCAATGTAGTGTATCTTTTGCTGCTTCGGATCGTTAGTCACTTCGTCGGCCGCGTATCCAGGCGTGTTTACTATGGCCTTGTATTCAACGTCAAAGACCTGGCCGCCAGCGTTCAGGTTTAGAGCAACGCGCAGCGTGTGGCCATATTTTATGTTTTTTCTCGGAACTAATCGATACGTTATACTATTGCTCACCTCGGTAGCTGATAGCTTCGGAAACAATACTGGTTTGGAAGTATCCATCACAAGCTCGTAGAAGTAGGTGGGAATCTGAGGAGGTGGCTCTAACACCCTATACGACGCCACTCCTTCGACATCCAGACCAGACTTATTGAGTATGGTGGCTACGAATTCACGTCTCGTCCTATCAAGAAACACTTTAGTTGCAGGCACCGTGAAGTTACGTACCACTTCTATCATACAATTAGACTTATTTACTGGATTAAGCTAAATATTTTTTGTGAGCCTACCCCCCGAAGATTGTTGCGAGTCGTATAGGCTAACTGAGGAGCAGGCAGCAGGATATGAGCTTAAACAGCCTGCGGAGATAATGGAGGGCCTGCCGCTAGAAGCCGTAATAATAACGGTCTATGACTGCTGTATCCTGGCATATATATATGGTCTGGAACTGATTAACGCCGATATACGCTAGTACTTGAACGCCCAGATCGACATCTTTCCTTTTAGGACTGGCGAGACGCCCTTATAATATATCCGCCTCACGATCATGTTGTCTATAGTTAAGAAGGTGTTGGCGAACACGACCGGCGTGTTGGGCTCTACCGGCTTGTCTATCTCTATCTGCGTGTCTATGCTTGGGCTCAGTATTACTACGTCATAGTTCTGCCCAAGGTCGTGTACGTTGCCCTCATAAGTTATCGGCTCCGGAGCGACGACGAATCTGTGATCTGTATACCTAGCAAGCTTCATCCCCGTCGCGAAGACCCTTATCAACTGCTCTAGGAGGGCCCTCGTCGGGTCCACCGCTGGTGCTGGTCTCGGAACCTCAGTGGCAGGGACTTCTGTAACTATTACTCTCGCCGGTGCCTCGCGTGGCGGTGCCTCTGGGGCTGGCGCCACCGGTGGAGCCATCTCCACTCCGAGGTATTCTCCTAGGACCGTCCTAAGCCTCGTCACCAGCGGATGTAGCTGTTGCTCTATCACCAATAGCTCGCTGTATAGCCTCTCAAGCCTCTGCCTCAGTAGCTGATAGTCGGTCTGGCTCATTATGGCCTCCTCATGCGGCCTGGAGCGTAGCCGAACAGTATCACTCCTATTACCGAGCCCGCCTCGGCGTGGGCCTCGACCCTATGGCCCGGGTCAACCACAGCAACTATGTTGTCTATCTTGCCCGGCCCTGCGGGCCACATCGGGTTCTGGGGAGTGAGCACGGCAGCGTCGAGCGTCCCGGTCACGGTTCCAAGCCTGGTCTGTAGAAGCTTGACGAATATCGTCGCATCTGGGACGGCTGAGACATACTTTGCATGCGCTATCACGCCGACCATGACGTCTGGGACGGTACCGGTGACTACTGCCGTGCCGCTGTGTGCCAGGAACGAAACCGACCTAAAGTCGTATACCTCGGACATCCTATCCACCCCTCAGCCTCTTGGTGACCTCGTCCCTCGTGGCTCCTATGGGGATCGGGCTTATCCTGAACACATCCCTGTAGGGGTAGGTGAAGCTTGTGAAGCCTCCGACGGTCTTTATGGAGGCCTTCTCCCCCCTGCCGCGCTTGTCGAGCATCTCCACCACGAGGTCTATGTCTGCGACGACCCCGAACTTTATCCTGTTGACGTAGAACATCAACAACGGCCTGACGGGCTCGAACAGGACGTTGGCGTAGCCGATCGCGGGGTCTATGCCGTACGGCACTATCAGCTCGGTCGTCGGGTCAGGGGAAAGTAGCGGCGAGGTGAACCCGTCGAACCATCCGGCAGCAGCGTAGGCCTGCGACCAGTTGATTACGTCGAGGTTCTTCTGAGAAGACGCAGATGGTAGGGCCACGAAGACCCTGACGTAGCTTGGCGCGACCCCTATGAAGACCTGGTAGAGCCTCGACGGCTGGTCCACGCGGAGCACGTTGACGGGCTGCGCGGCTATTATAGCGCTCTTAAGTAGCTGTGGAGTCACGAATCCCACGTTCTTCGCGCTGTCGGTCGAGATGCTGGGATCCACCTCCGCCGCGATCTGTCCCTCAGAAAGGGGGTCGTAGAGATAGTTGAAGAACTCGGTCCCGAGAACCCTTATCGGTATTAGGCCCTCCGGAAAGTTCAGTAGCGCCAGGTCGTTCGGCCTCAGAATCAGGTGGTCTATTTTCCTGGTATCTATCCTGTGCATCAGTATTAGTGCGCGGTAGGCTTATATATTTCTTACCACCAAAATATGGGGCAGAATGGTGAGTTCCACCATACAAAGCGTTTTAGACCTGTCGAAATCGTTCTACGCCAGGGTCGGAGACGACTACCGGATATACATACCGAAAGAGGTCAGGAGGGTCGTCAGGGTTGAGCCGGGCGACATGGTCTGGATGATAGTCGGGACAGTGATACCGAGCGGGAGGAGGGTACTCATACCGTGAGGGTCCTGATAATAAGTGACGGCCCGAACATCATGACGGGCTATGGACAGATAGCGAAGGGATTCGGCAAATACCTCGCGAGGTCTGGCATAGACGTCGCCTTCGGGTCGCTACAGCAGATGGGCGGCGAGCTGTATGTGAGGCTCGACGGAGACAGGTATGCCACGGTATATTCCTGCCACGGTGGCCAGGCCCCATACGTCGAGCGAGCCATAGCGGAGTATTCGCCAGACCTGGTCGTGCATATCAGGGACCCGGTAGCCCTGACCCAGCAATACTTCCCCGGAGCCTACAGGCTGAAGCCCATAGCGTCGAGATACAACTGCCGAGTAATACACTGGGCGCCGGTCATGGGAGAGGTTCCGGTAGACATCGTCAAGGCCCTTGTGGAGGACTCGGACCTGGTCCTGGCCCCGACGAAATACGCCTACGGGATATACCTCTACGGCGGCCTGCCGTCGAACCTGATGGAGACCCTCTACTGGGGCGTTGACCCCGAGATATACTACCCCGACGAGGGCGACAGGGAGCTGATAGGGGCTTCGGCTGACTCTTTCCTCATGGGGACTGTCGGGGTCCACGACAGGAGCCACAAGAACTACCCGCTGGTAATGAAGGTTGTCTCAGAGCTGGCGAGGAGGGGTCACAAGGTTGAGCTGTACATGCATACGGCAAGCGGGTCGTTCCACCTCGAGCACTACTCCGAGACGTTCGGGATAAAGGGGAGGGTGATAAGGCCGAGGATATACCTGAAGGACTGGGGGGTTAGCGACGCCCTGATGAGGAGGATATACTGCACGCTCGACTGCTACATATCGCTGTCAAGCGCCGAGGGGTTCAACATGCCCGCAAACGAGGCAGCGTTCTGCCGCAGGCCGGTAGTTCTTAGCGACCACCCGGTCCACAGGGAGATAATGGGCGACCTAGCCATGCTGGTCAAGTCGGAGCCTGTCGTGCCCGACAACATGTACATGACCTACCTCGCGGACACCTCGGACGCCGTCGCGAAGGTCGAGGGACTGATCAAGGACGGGTGGAGCCCCGACAAGGGCAAAATTGAAGAGCATGTGAAGAAGCTTAGCTGGCCAACGATTGTGGAGAAGTTCCTACAAATCGTTAGGGGGAGGTTTGGGCTGAAGTGATAATAGCTATAGCTTCGCCGCCCGTTATACCTACCCCGCCGCCAGAACTCGGCTACGGCGGCATCGAAAGGCTTGCGTGGGACCTGGCCGAGGAGCTTGGAAAGAGGCACAAGATATACCTGATAGCTGGGGAGGGTTCGCGGAAGCCCTCCGGAGACCTGTTCAGCATCCCGCGCTGGTTCGAGTCATACCCCATCGCAAACGTTCTCGAAGAGGCGACGCGCCTGATAGCTGAATGCCATGCGCTAATAGATATGACGCACACAAAGATATTTGCGGAAAACATGCATAGAGCAGTTCACAAGGAGGAGGGGAGGACTAGGATCATGTGCCGCGACATAAGGAGCTACTCGTTCTGGACGGACAGGGCCGGAGTGAACCCGGTGTTCCCGTCAAACACTGTTGCGTCTCTTATGATGGAGTCAGGCAGTCTTTGTGGCGCGGGATACGCGACAATATATCCCGGGATAGACCTTAACGGCTACAAGGTCGGGGAGAAGGAGGACTACTTCATATACTTCGGGCGAATAATACCGGAGAAGGCTGTTGAGCGGGCGATACACATAGCCCAGGAGGCAGGGGTAAGGCTTCTTGTCGCGGGCCATGTCGGAGAGTTTTCATACGACAAGAACTACATAACAATGATACGCGGCATGTGCACAGGCAAGATAGAGTGGGTTGGAGAACTGACGCATAGGGAGAAGATCGACCTGCTCGCCCACGCAAGGGGCATGATATTCTGGCCGAGGTGGGTCGAGTCGTTCGGCATAAACGTGGTGGAGGCCCTAGCGTCGGGCTGCCCATGCATAGTGGGCGGCAACGGGGGGCATGTGGAGCAGATAATATACGGGGTGAACGGCTACGTCGTTGACAGCATCCCAGTCGCAGTCAAGGCGGTCAAAGCAGTCTCCAACGGTAGCATAGATCCGGAGAAGTGCGCCGGATCGGCGAAAAAGTTCTCGAGGGAGAGGATGGCTATGGAGTGGGAGAAGCTGCTGGGAGGTGGTCCGGATGCCTAAGTGGAGCGTCGGGTCAGACACCGGGGGCCAGCTACAGCTAGTATTCGTGTCGAAGGAGGACATGCTACAGTTCATCGAGACCGTCATCAAGCCTAACGCGGCGGCGCTCGGCCTGGAGGTAACAGTGAGGGATGCCGCGCCGCAGAAGAGGAGGAAGGGGGTCGAGGTCGTGAGGATATGAACATACTCGTAACGGGCGGGACAGGGTTCGTCGGCAGAAACCTGGCCCGGCAGCTAGCTTCTGACGGCCACCGCGTCTTCATACTTTCGAGGAAGGACACCTTCCTCGAGACCTTCAGGAACGTTGGATGCGTCGTCCTGACGGGCGACATACTCGACAGGAGCACGGTTGAGGCCGCCGTATCGGCAACTAGGCCGGACATAGTAGTACACATGGCCGCCCTGACTCCCGTGAGGGAGAGCTGGAAGAGTCCGAGGGAGTTCATTGAGGTCAATTACCTCGGCACCATAAACGTCGCTGAGGCGGTAAAGTCGTCTGGGAAGGGAGCGACATTGATACACTACTCCACCCCAGAGGTTCTCAAGCCGATGGACAACCTCGTAGAGCTTGGAGAGGATGCGGAGGTGTATCCGACAAGCCCCTACGCTGCCTCAAAGCTCGCCGCGGAGGCATACGTCAGGTACTGCGGCGTGGAGCACATCGTGCTCAGGCCCGCAAACACCTACGACAGAAGCGCCGCCGCCCAGGTCGAGGAGTCTAGGGGATACTTCGTCGAGAAGGCCATAATAGGGGTCCTGACAAGCGAGAGGGTGGACTTCGACGGAAGCCCGCAGAGCGTTAGGACGTGGATGCATGTCTCCGACCACGTCTCGGCGGTGAAGACTATAATAGACAGGGCCGACAAGTATGTTGGGCAGGTCGTTCATATAGCGCCGCCAGACTCTACCGCCTCCTGCCTCCACATATATACCACTATCGTCGAGGAGGCGATGAGGATGGGGCTGATAGATAGGCCGCCATACTCGACGTGGATGAACAGGCCGAGGCCTTACGACCCGCAATACCTGGCGGTAAAGGGGTCGAATATACCTGGCTGGAGGCCGATGAGTCTCAGGGAAGGACTAGTCAAGGCTATCAGGAACTGGGCGGAGGCGCTCGGGGTTGCCCCGGAGATATAAGATCATATACGAAAAGGGCAGGACGCTACAGGACAGGATAGTCGAGTCGCCGGTCATATACCTGCCGAGGGACGACGAGCGTATATTCCCGCCGATCGTGTACCGCTGCGACAGGTGCTACGGCAGGTTCTACATACTGAGGGACTTCGTAGACCACCTGACCCTCAAGCACGGCATACCGCCGAGCCAGGCGTGGAGGTTCGTCAGGCCGAAGGAGATACGTTGAGGCCCGTAGTCATTATCGCGACGCTCGGGCTTGAGGCTAGGCCGACTCTGAGGGACACTCTAAGATGCATCCTCAACCAGACCGTCCCGTGCGAGGTCATCACATGGTCTGGGGGAGTGAACGAGTACGAGGCCAGGAACGAGGCCTGTAGGAAGGCCCTCGCGGGTCACAGCCCGGAGGAGACGGTCTTCATCTTCGTTGACGACGACACTACCCCGCCGCCAGACTACGTGGAGAGGATGACGAAGCACTTCGAGGACCCGAGGGTGATGGCGGCGACGTGCGGCCTGAAGGGAAACTTCTGGGGCGCGGGCGAGATGGAGGTAAGCATGCCCTACTGGGCGATAGGGGCGACGCTAGCGGTGAGGGGCTCAGCGTTCCTGGAGGTGGGTGGATTCGAGGTTGACTGGGGAGTGAGGCCGCCGCCGCGGGGGTGGAGAAGCGATTCTGATATTGTCTGGCGGATAATAGACAGGTACGGCTACGGGTCATACGTCCACGACTTCAGCCTCAAGAACATCCACCCAGGCATGATGGGCGCGGTCTGGCAGCCGGCGGTCGAGGAGAGGTTCTACATGAGGCACAGGAGCAAGGTCCTGAGATACATAGCGCCCTACGACCCAAGGCTAAGGAGCTTCGTGGTCCAGAGGGGGCTTGAGAAGGATGACAGGGTCGTGAGGCTCTTCACACACGACCAGGCGCCACGCCTCGAATGGGTCAGGCGGGAGATACACATGCTCGACTACCGCCTCCGCGGCGATGTAAAGATACTCGACGTAGGCGGCGAGGACGGGTTCCTATTCGCTGGCACGGGGTGGGACTACACCGTGATGGACATAGACCTGTACGACGTCCCCGACGGAAGATTCGTCAGACACGACGCCGACACCGACTGGCCGTTCCCCGACAGGAGCTTCGATGTAGTGGTTCTCGGGGAGGTCCTGGAGCACGTCGAGAGGCCGGATCACGTCTGGGGCGAGGCTTGCAGGGTCGCCAGGCACATGGTGCTAGCGACCGTGCCTAACGAGTACGAGTGGAGCGGCGACAAGGCCCCGCTCCTGACGAGGGAGGAGAGGATGAGGAGGGACGGCTTCACGGATATAGACGAGATGGCTAGGAGCTTCGCGTCAAAGTCGAGCCACCTCCTGGAGCTGACTTCGGAGAAGGTCAAGCCCCACCTATGGCACAGGAGATGGTTCACGAGGGACGAGCTACAGAAGCTGGTGGGAGATGCGGAGATAGGTGATATAAGGTTCGGGGGCTGGGCCTGGTGGACAGTTAAAAAGATTATCTAGACTCTATCCCAAGCTCCTCTATCTGTGGCATCGTGGGCCTAGTCATTGCAACGAAGATAGGCGTAGTAGGTTGTGGCGGAGGAACTACTGTTGGAGGCGGTAATGTGGGCCGCGGTAATGTGGGCCAAGGTATTACGCGCGGAACCTCCCTTGGCGGAGGCCTCCAGGGCGTGGGGGGCGGCAAAATTATCCTAGGCACTTCTGGCGGCGGTGGGACGTAGCCGGACCTGCGGATCTCTTCTAAGAGCTTGAAGAGTTCTTCCTGAAGCCGTCTAATCTGTTCCTGGATCTCTCTGACACGTCTCATCTTTTCCTGAATCTCTGGCGGCGGTGCTCTAGGAGGGACAGGTGTGGGCGGAGGAATCTGGGGCCTAGCCCATGGAGGCGGCGGGATCGGAGGAGGCGGACCCACGATCTGCTGGAGTAGCTGTAGCAGGACCAATTCTACGGCCCCTGGACCAGCACCTTTACCGAGGACAGCGTGCCTGTATAGTCTCCGTCAGAGGTCGCGACCCTTACCAGTATCGTGTTTGGAGGCGCACCCGTGAATGCTAATACGCCAACCCGTGATACCCAGACGTTGCCCGGGACGGTGTCGAGGAGCCCGCCCACAGTCCCGACAGCCTCCAGCACCGCGGCCTTCTCGACCGCGGGGAAGACGGCGCTATTGAGAACGAGGGTCCCTAGCGTCGCGAATACTGGTCCGAAGCTCTCTATCGCCGTCCGCCCCTGCACCGTCACGACGCTCATCTCAGATCACTACTCCTGGCCGGGCCCGACTATGTAGCTTCCGAGCGCCAGTGTAAGTCCGAACGGGTGAGTCGCGTCCTGGACGCCTGCGCCCTCTATGTTGCCCCTCATGTAGAAGGTGCCGTTCTTGACGATTAGGACCGAGTGCGGCAGGTTGGCCAGGTACGTGTCCGTTAGCTGTGCGAACTTTACCGGCCATATCGGGTAGTCGGCTGGGCCGACGTGGAACCACACCTCGTTCAGCTTCGGTATGGTCTGGTTCCCGAGCTTGGGGAACGCCAGCAGGACCCTGTTCTGCGGGTTCCCGAAAGCGGCGCTCGTGGTGGATAGGTCTACGGGTGATGCCGCCGACCCGATGACGTCGTTCCACCCAGCAGTGGCGAAAGACCTGAACCACGAGGCTGTACCGAGGACTGTCTTGGACCTGATTATCTGGAACCCGAGGTCTCCGGACCCTGGGACGGCTCCCCTGAACGGCGCGTTGAGCTGGCTCTTAGCGACCTGGGCGGCGAACACGTAGAAGTCCCTGTCCTCGACGAGGAGGCTGAAGAGGTCCCTCGTGGTGGCGTAGTAGCCGGCGGTCTTTACGAGGTCCCTGTCGAATATCCTGATCTCTGTGGAGTCCAGCTCCCTGTACTCCGGAACGGTTGCCTGTCCGGCTATGAAGGCCACATCCTCTGCGCGTATAAGTCCTGCGGGTCTAACTGGCCTTGACATCGGCTATATCTTTGAGCGATACGTATATAAGAGTTCACCTTCCATGACACCACAGGTGTCATGATAAAGAGGCTTAACCTGCGGGTCGAGGAGCGCGTGAAGGACGAGATCAAAGTTATGGCGGCGGAGATAAATCCTGACAGGCCGAGGGTTCAGGACGTCCTCGAAGTAGCCATACTTATAAGGCGCTCGGACCCGCAGACCTGGCGAGTATACGTCAACAAGCTGCTAGCGAGCAGGCGGGGCTACGTATCCTGGTAGCCACCTCGCGATTAGTGCGCCCAGTATCGGCCTCCGCGCAAGTATCGCGAGTATCGGCGGGGCTGGAGGTACTGCTGGCGGAGCAGGGGGTGCAGGTGGCGGGGCGGCTAGCCTGGCCTCCAGCTCGGCCCTACGCCTCCTCTCCTCCTCAAGCTCCCTCTGGAGGCGGACTATCGTGTCCTGTAGCTCCCTCATGCTCGTCGAGTCCCTCTGCCGCAGCATCTCGTAGAAGAGCTGCTGGATCGTCTGCTCTAGCTGGCCGATCCTCGCTATCGACGCGGCAAGCTCCGGCGGCACGGCTGGAGGCACGGGTGGTGCCGGCGGCGGGGCCAGGGCCCTGGCGTACTCTTGCCTCAGACTAACAAGCTCCCTATTTATCCTCGAAAGCTCCTGCTCTATCGCCGACGCCTCAAGCCTGCTTGGCGACCTGACGTAGGTCTCGAAAAGCTCCCTGCCCCTCTGCTCAAGCCCGGCTATCCTGGAAGCGATGTCTTCGGGCGGCGTGGGCGGCGCCGGTGGACGCGCTACGACCTGCCTCCTGAGACTCTCTATCTCGGCGCGCAGGGCGCTTATCCTGGCCCTGACCGAGGCTATCTGGGACTCAAGGCTCGATATCTGGTCGTAGTAGCGCTTAAGGGCCTCCGGAACGGCGTCCGCGCCGCGGGAGAGCAGGTCCCTTATCTGGCCCTGCAAGCTGTTTATGAGGCCTAGGAGCCTGTCCCTCTCGGCCTCAAGGTTGCGTATCTGGTCCAGGAGGCCCTGGAGCCTGCTCCTGGCGGCGTCTATCCTGCTCCGGAGGCTGTTCAGCTCGCCCCTCTCCTGCTCTATCCTGGCCCTAAGATCGCCAAGCGTCTCCCTGGCGGCTCCAGCCGCAGCCGCCGCGCGAGTGCCGAGGTCGGCTCCCACGCGGGACCTGATGAACTCGGGTATGGCTGCGGCGCTCATCTAAACACCCCCGCGAGCTGCTGCCTGAGCCTGTCGCGCTCCTCTATGAGGAGCCTCTCCTCCGCTATTAGGGACTGTAGCTCTGCCTGTAGCTGCTCTATCCTGGCCCTTAATTGGGCCTCAGTCATTCTCGGCACGGCCCCGACCTGGGCCCTCAACTGGGCCAGCCTCTGCTCAAGCTCCGAGACCGTGCTCCTCAGCTCCGCGACCAGGTCTCCGAGGCTCGTGAACCTGCTCGTCTCGGACCTTATCCTGTCCTCTAGGCCAGACAGCTCCGACCTTGCCTGCGATATCATGTCAGTTAGGCTCCTCTTCTCCCGCTCAAGGCTCGGGGTCTCAGCCGTAGACGTGGTCGGTCTAGCCGGTTCTGTAGGCGACGGAGTTGCGGGTACCGGCGCTAGACCGGCCAAAATACGTGAGATATCTCCTGGGGCGATCCTGGTGTCAAAGTTGCTTGCACAAGCCCTGCTCAAAGGTACCAATCTATTTGGATCGTATTTAGATTCAAGTGGATCTAGACCCCATCCTCGTGTCCGGTAAGTAACAGGTACATTAAGCGGCCATCTTCCTTGGCGAACATCATTTATCATCCTCTCCAACAATTTAGGGTCTCCCTGACCGCGTTTAACATACTCCGCATACTCATTTAACAACGCCTTAGTGTTCTCAACCGCCATGTTGTAATGTTCGTCAGGAACAATGAAATATGTTCCTGGCGCTTGTATCGCCTTCGTCTTAAGGTCGTTTACTATTGCGCGGCCCTCGTTGATGATTGGGTTAAGCTTGTCGTCAACGGCTTTCCTAGCCGCGCGAAGCCTCTCACCCATGACGGCCTCCACTGCCTGCTCCGGGGTAACGACCTTGGCCGGTGGGTTGTGGTTCTGCTCTATGTATGCCTCGATGGCCCTGTAGTTCGCCGTGTCCTCAGCCCTGTTCCACATGAACCTTCCAGCCGCAGCAGCCTCATTAAATGTGTTTTCCATACGTAATGGGAAGACTGTTTGGTATAGCCATTTGAAGATCCTGTTGTACATTTCCCCTCCATCGCAAAAGAATCTTCTAAGGCGGTCTGGCGTGACGGAAGGATACAACCAATCAGGCTGCCAACCAGATACTCCTGCGGTACCGAGCCTAGCTATTCCGGTGGATACTCTCCCTCTCCAAACTCCTGCAATTCTCCACCAATGCTCGAAATCCGCGAAAGTAGTGTCGCTATTAAGGATGCTGTCAATCTCCCTGTGCTTGCTCCTGATATATTCCGCCAGGTCTTCCTTCAGCTTGTCGTAAAGCGCGAATGCCTTGTCCCGCACCTCGGTCTTAGTTGCTGCCGGTACTGACGTCGCCGCGGTTGCCGCGGCCTGTGTCGAGGGCTTGAACGCCGACTCCACCTTCTCGGAGAGCGTAGCATACATCTGGGACAGCGTCCGGGGTATGGTGCTTAGCGCTTCCTCTATCCTGGTCTGCGTCGTCGGTATCGGCTGGCCCGCGAGCGTGGTCGGCGGAGTCGGGGGAGTAACCGTGACGGGCTGCGGGGGTATGTAAAGACCGGCCTGGGGCCTGACACCCTCATGTATCGCCACGACGTTGTACTCTCCCAGGAGGCCTGGGAGGGGCTGGTAGTCCCGCGAGTAGGAGCCGTCCGGCCCAGTTATTACGGTGAAGCTGTCGGCGACCTCCGCCGTCCTGGGCCTCACTATCTGGATAGTTACGGTGGCCCTCTGTACCGGTATACCGTCGTCCATAAGCGTGCCGTATATCCTGACCCTCTCGCCCTTCCTGGCAGTCGATGGCGCGACGTAGACCGTGATTGTCCGCCTCGTCGGTGCTGCCGTCACGTTTACCGTAGCGGACCTGCTAGCTGCTCCTGAGCTAGCCGTGACGGTTATCGTCCTCGGGGTTGCTGGGGCGGCGAACGTCCACGAGTAGAACCCGCTAGAAGTTGTGTTAACGACTCCTCTGATTCCGTCGGCAGTTATCACGACCTCGGCGTTCGCGGCCGGCATGTCCTCGTCATATACGTAGCCGCTGACGGCTATCTGCTTCCCGGGCGTGGTCGATGTCGGGGAGACCGAAAGAGTTATGCTCCTACGCCTGCCAGCGGCCGTCGGTGTAGGTGTAGGGGTCCTGGCGACAGACTCCGCAATTCTCTCCGGAGGCCTGTAGGCAGGCGCGGGAGGCGCTCCGGGAGGCGTGGGCGGAGTAGGAGGCCTAGGGACTACCGGTGAAGGTGGAGTGGGTGGTGCTGGCGGAGTTGGGGTGTAGGGAAGGCCGACGCCTACGCGCTCGGGCGGAAGCTCGCGGATAATCCTTTCGGGCGGCCTGTATAGCTGGAAGCGCGCCCTGCCGTAGACCGCCCCCAGGACCTTCTCCTGGGTGCTCTGGAGAAATGATCCGCGGTAGTCCCTATGGGTGTAGCGTTTCTCCTTGCAGCAGCCGCAAGGCATCGGTCACCGTGCCTCTATCCCCAGCTCCTCTTCCTGAGTCTCTAGGAATCCGTATTGCTCTACCTGGGTTGCTGGGGGAGCTGCGGGTGGCGCTGCGGCTCCGCCGAGCATTCCTCCCCTAAGTAGTCCCCCGGCTGCGCGCCTAGCCTGGACCTGTTGGATAACGTTGGTGACCCTGTCGAGGACCGGTGTGGTGGCTGCGAGGCCGGCTCTGGCCCTGACGTCCCTGACCCTGGCCTTTACCTGCTCAAGCCGACTGAGTATCTGGTACTCTACCGTGCTCATCCTAGCCGACCACCCACCCTAGACCTGATCTCCCTGACGACGCTGACGGTTATCGGAGACATATCACCTATGTCCTTCCTGCTGACCGTCACGAAGCCGAATGGCCCCGTCCTCGTGAATGCGAAGATCGGCGGTATAAGGATCGACGGTATGTAGACGTTCACGGATACGCGTCCCCTTAGTCCTCCGAGAACCTGGTAACCTGACCCTACCATTTGGCCTCAAGATAACGAGAACGGATATGTATTTAAACGTTTATCCCGAGGACCTCGGCGGCGTACCGCTCCCACTTGTCCCACGTCAGGACGCCCCAGCCGGTCTCGTTGTTCTTGGCGTAGTCGCCGTAGTTCTGCATCACGTCCTTTATCGTCTCGGCAGTAACGTTGACGCCGTTAACATATGCGCTCTCGGCTATCAGATGTACTAAACCGGCGACATGGGGGGTGCTCATACTTGTGCCTGATAGAATGCTCGCTCTTAGGAGCCTGTACGGCTTGACGGCGTAGTCCAGCAGCCCGACTGTCGGGCCAAATATGTTTTCGCCGGGAGCGATGACGTCGGGCTTGTATCGGCCATCAGGCGTGGGGCCTCTGGAACTAAACCTGCTGACCTGGCCGGTGATAGGGTTGTATGCTCCAACTGTTATCGCGGACTCGGCTATTCCGGGGCTGTTAATGGTGCCGGAACTCGGTCCACTATTTCCGGCAGCTACACAAAATATCATGCCCTTCTGCGATAGCGCCTCTATTATCTTTACCTCCGGGTCGTCTTCCGGGTTTTCTGGGGCCTCGTCCGAGCCGAGGGACATACTGACAACCTTCGCGTTACGCGTCACAGCCTGCGCTATCCCCTCAATGACCGACGAATCCGTGCCGTACCCAGCGACGAAGCCCAGGCTCTTTATCGTCAGGAGCCTAGCGCGCGGAGCTACGCCGACGGTGCGGAGGTTGTGCTGCGCAACCCACTCCTCCCCAGCGGCGGCTGCTGCACAAAAGACCCCATGGCCGCTGCCGTCAGTGTATATTCCGGGGAAAGTCGTGGCGAATGATGCGCGCCTTATCGCGTCGTGCATCGGCGCGGCTGTCGTATCTATCACCGCGAGGGGGTTCGGGAGCCTGTCTCCCCAGTAGCCCTTCTCATGCGCCCTGTCGGCCCCAAGTATCTTGGAGGTCCAGTAGGTTGTCGTGAACTTTCTGCCCCTCTCGTCGGTA